>JACCED011306771.1_pt1 | contig 277036 bp, 240 predicted proteins | sample 7455021 | NCBI WGS metagenome assembly JACCED01 (sample SAMN15323456, study PRJNA562643) | freshwater metagenome | isolation source: river surface water | place: USA:Blue River Watershed | collected 2017-08-19 | reverse complement strand
ATACCTGTTAAAGCTTTATGTAAGGTTAATCCAGTGCTTTGGTTGTTAATATCCATTAAAGTAATAGAAGTATTGATACCTGTTAAAGCTTTATGTAAGGTTAATCCTGTGCTCTGATTATTTATATCCATCAATGTAACAGTTGTATTAAGAGTTGTTAAATCTTTATGTAATGTTAATCCAGTATTTTGATTATTAATATCCATTAAAGTAATAGTATTATTAAGAGTTGTTAAATCTTTATGTAAGGTTAATCCTGTATTTTGATTATTAATGTCTAGCAATGTAACAGTTGTATTAAGAGTTGTTAAATCTTTATGTAAGGTTAATCCTGTATTTTGATTATTAATGTCTAGCAATGTAACAGTTGTATTAAGAGTTGTTAAATCTTTATGTAATGTTAATCCAGTATTTTGACTATTGATATCAATTAAAGTAATAGTAGTATTAAGAGTTGTTAAATCATTATGTAATGTTAATCCTGTATTTTGACTATTAATGTCAAATAAAGTAACAATTGTATTAAGAGTTGTTAAATCTTTATGTAATGTTAATCCTGTGTTTTGGTTATTAATATCAAGCAATGCAATTTTATTGTTTAAATCTACTAAATCATTATGTAAAGTTAAATCAGCTGCAGATGTTACTCCAATAGTTTGACTAATTGTTTTAACATCTGACGAAATTGTAAGTATTATTTGACTAAGACTTTTAAAAATATCGTTTAAGTTATAAAATCTGTCTGTCATAGTTAATATTTTTATTGTTTTATTTTGAGATTTTATATTTTATAAACTAACCAACTAAATAAAAAATATATCTATAAATTAAAAAGACGGTAAATTAAGAACAAACCGAGAAATAAGATGTTATTAGAAAAGTGGATTAAATTATTTTTATTATTAGTAATTTTTGCATTACTTCTTTTTTGTTCAACATTAAAAACACCGAAAACGTCAATTAGTATTGAATCAACCAAAGATTTAATTGAAGAAGTTAAGCAAGATAACAAAAAAGATATTAAAGTTATAGGTAAATCACAACAATCATGTAATACATGTGAAAAGGGCACTTGTTCCGGATTAGGTTCAAATTCTGGTCCTAAATCATGTTCTGAAGGAGGTAAGTCATGTAATGCTTTATTACCAGTTATGGACCCTATGTATAATATGCGTGAAATTTGCAAACAAAGTATTCTCCTAGAAGACCATTTATTTCAAAAAGAAAAACGCTGTCATGATTGTATATGTAAACATTTCTTAACAATTGAAGCATTAGCGGAGGAAGCTATTACATTAGATAAAGAACAAAAACATCCTGAAATAAATGCTCTTCCTACTAAAGTTAGAACAATTACCAAGAAATATATTGATAATCATACAAATGAAAATCAACCACCGTTAACAGCTCAACAATTAAGAGAAATTAGAAAAGATTTAATGCAAAAATGTTTTAAATATTTTTAATTAGAATTTGTTATTTAGTCTTTATTTTTAGTTATTTTTAGTTAATTTTACATCTTTAAAATTAACAAAAATTGAATTTTAATCATTAATTATTAAAATTACAATTAAAACCTTGAATTTGAAATGACTTTAGAGTTAATATACAAACATAAAACTCTAGTTGACCAAGTTTTAGCTAAAACAGAGGTTAAAAACCCCCATTTCATGAATCCTCACATCAACATTAAAGAATACTTTCTGGTTCAACAAGCTAAGCAGTTGGACTCAGAGACTGAAACTGAACTATGGTTCTGGATTTCAAGACATCCTAGTAATTTTGCGATTCAATTGATGAAACAAAATATCCAAAAAATCAATCATCATGGATTGGTTGGTAATCAAAATCCAGCGATTGAAGACTTATTGGAAAAGACGATGCATAAATTTAAACCAAGTGATTGGTTGTATTTGTGCAACAGTCATAATCCAGCAGTGATGTCTTTTTTACAAAAACATTTGAAGAAAATCAGTTGGTCTGAATTATCTGCAAATCAATATGAAGGAGCAATCAAAATTTTGGAAAATAATTTAGACAAAGTCGTTTGGTGGATTGTTAGTGCAAACCCTTCAGCTATTCAGATGATTGAAAACAACATGGATAAAGTTGATTGGCATTCTTTGTGTAAAAACCCCAATGCAATTCATTTAATTGAACGAAATATGGATAAATTGAATGATAATTTATTTGAAGCTTTGTCAAGCAATCCTAATGCAATCCATATTTTGGAAAATCACTTGGATAAGATTTCACGGTTTTGGTTGTCTCGAAACCCTAATGCTATTAAGATTTTTGAAAATCATCCTCACTTGATTGATTTTTATGAACTGATTCGCAATCCAAATGCGATTTCATTATTAGAAACAAACATGAGTCAATTAGATGTTCATCATGTGGAAGAGCTGGTCTATAATCCGAATGGTATTGAATTATTTCAAAGATTCTTTGAAAATGGCACTATTCCAGAAGATGATTATGATTATCTTTTGACACACCGATTGCAACAAAACAAATCTTTATTTGATTTGGACTATCAAGCGATGAGCAAAGCACGTGTTAAAATCATTCATTACGAACTCATTTCAAAAGCTCTTCATCCGACTCGAGTTGAGCAATGGTTAGTAGATTATTTGGACCAGGGAGGAAAGATTGAAGACTTTGATTATGTTTAATAACATACTTTTTTATATATTTTTTTCTTAATGTTTGATAAATTATAATAATTATTAACAATAATTAACAAATGCACAGATCTAGAAAATTAACAAAAAAGAATCAGTCTACAAAAATAAATAAATCTAAAAATAATAGACAAAAAAATAGTAAAAAATATAAAAGTAAATCAAAAAAATCATTAATGTGTGGTGGTGTCAAAGGTTCGTTAGATTCACGATATATGACTATTCCAAATAGTGGTTTTGTTGAAGAAGAAAGAACAGAAAAATATAACCAATGCTTTTGGATTTCTATTAGAGATTATTTGAATAATTATAGAGGGTTAAATGTAACTGTTGGTCAAATAAAAAGATTACTTAGCTTACCTCCAACAACAGATAGACAACAAATGGATTATTGGGAGACACCAATGTATAAACAAGCAGTTGATTCGTTAGCTACATTATTTGATTTACGAATTGAATTTTATTATATGAAATCAAAAAAACCAGTTATGTTTGATGTTGGCAGACCAGATATTCCTGTTCCTCAAACAATTGTAAATGATAAAGGGACCGATATTGTTCCAATCGCATTTACCGGAGGTCATTATGAATTAATTGTTTCTGGACCAAATATTGAACCTTTAGTTATAAAACCATCAAATGATGGAATGGGGATTTTAGAAGAGTATAGAATCATTGGTATACAACCATCACAATCACGACCAATAGCACGAGAATATGAAAAAAAATATTTACAAGACAACACATATGTTCCATTTTCTCAATTAACACCAAAAAAACAAGCTGAGGAAACAATTAAAGAAAATGAAATGTTAATAACTTTTTATGAGTCAGAAATGAAAAAGCAACAAAAATTACTTGATGTCGTTGAGGAAGGCATCGCAGGATTACCACAATCTTCCCTATCTAGTAATAATAAAAGAGATTCAGGCTTACTATATCAAAATCAAAAAAAGATTCACCAAGAAAATTTAAAAGCAATACAATCAAACATAGATAAACTGAGGGATGAGTTGCAAACGATGAAAGATTTTATTAGACAATAAATTTTTTTTTTTGTTTAGATTATCATATCAGAATTATTATATTTCTGTAAAATGGTTGAAATTATATTAGGTAAATCATATTTTTTACAATTTATACCAGCATTATAATTGTTTTTAAAATCAGTATTAAAATCATATATTTGTTTTGAGTAATATATATGAAATTGATAATCTATTTCTTCTTTATCAATTTTAACATTTGTTGGTGGTTCTTCTGTTACTCTCATATTGGAGGTTAATTTTTCATCTAGAAAAATATAGGAATCAAAAGTTATAAGCATCATTGTTTTAGTATAGATTTCATGATTTAAAAATTCGACAAAATATTGAAAGTTAGATGACATAAATTGTTTTTTTAATTTTGTAATAATGTCACTCATATTTGAACGATAGATATAATGAAACCAATCTTCATTCAGTGAAGAAATAGATAATGTCACCAATTTACGATAATCAGTTAATCGAACTTTATTTTCCCAGATATAAATATCACGAAACCATTCAATCCATGTTTTAATATAATTTACAATTACCCCTTTTAAGAATTGGATACGATGATGATTGTTAATAGATAAATCGTCATCACTTTGCTTGTTAATTAAGCTTTTAAATTCTTCCATATAAAATTCAATCATTGATTGATTATTAACTAATTCGTATTCATTAGGACTAGTATTTTTAATAAAACGATTATATTCGACATTGTATTTTATATTTGCCATACAATTTGATGGAGGAATACTAAATTTTGATGCTGGTAAATGACAATTATAAGGAAATTCAATACTAGTAAAATTCCATAAAAATACAATTCCAGGTGATGTAGCTAAAAAGTGAACAATCTTATTGATTGTTGGGGGTTTAATCTCTAATGTTAAATATTTATAACCAACTTTTCCCTTATAAGAATCTTTTAGTTTAGGAATAAAATGCGGATAATACCATTTGTTTTCTTCAATATCTTCCATCGTCACCCCTGTGGGATTCATTTCTTCAACATCTGATGTATTAGTTAAAAATTGCAATGGTTCTTTTTTTGTTTTGTAATAAGGTTCAAATGAAATAATCAATGGAGCCAGATTATCATCTTTAATATATTCACAAATAATTGAGGGTGTTTGATGTATTTGACTAATACCTGGATAAGCCCCAATTAAAATAAATATTAATGGAAATTTCCTGCTGTCAATTATTTCAGTAATTTTACAATTCAAATCTTTAATAATTTCATCAATAAAATCGTATCCAGCCATTTTATAATTTCTAATTATCGTAAATAATCTTTTGTAGTTTAATTCAATTTTATATCAATATTTAATATTATGTATAATTGAGCAGAAATATACAAAAATAAAACAAAAATAAAATGTATAAGTTATTCCATTCTACTAGTAAAATGTTTTAAAGCTAGTTTTATGTTTTTAAAAGTATAATTGATGGTTGCTCTTTTTTTAACTTTCATTCCATTTTGATTAATGATAATATCTATATATTTATTTTGAGCATTAAATTCACCTGGATTAATAAAAATAGTTTGCCATCCTAGAGCATGACCTACAATTAAATTTCTCAAAGAATCTTCGAAAAAATAACAAGTATCATTTGGGGTTATTGAACACCATTTAATTATTTTCATAAATGCAACTGGTGATGGTTTTAAAACCCCTAATAAATTTCTATCAACAATTAAATCAAAAGAAGATACTAGTCCTAGTTTATATAGAACTAGATTAGTATGTTGGTGGCTGGCATTGGTAAATAATATTTTACGACCTTTTAATTTTTTTATTAATGCAATTAATTCATTGTCCTGTCTTAACATATTATAACTAAAATTACCATTTGAGTCATATAATGTATCATCCATATCAAAAATCCAATATATCATTATGAATTTATGTTTATATTTTGTGTTTTATGTTTTATTAGATACTTCTTATTTATACGAAAAGATATTATTTGGTTTTGATTTAGCTTTATATTAAGAAATCAAAACTAATTTCGAAAACTCTAGGTCCACATCTTAAAGGTAGTCGAAGTTCTTTTAATTTAGTATTAATTGTAATATCAACATTCGTATATTTACGAGATTCAAAGTCCATATGTGCAGCTTGACTAGGTAAATAAACTTTGTATTCACAATTAAATCCTAGGCTATGAAAATATTCTTTGACTTTCGCAAAATCCTTTTCTGTTCTAGCATTTAAATCAACCTTCCCTTCTTCATTTCCATATAAAATCTTCATTCCTTCTGTAAAAATCATTAAAAGCATTTCAAATACTTCTCTCATATCCATTTCTTCATCGACTGTAAAAGCCACAGATTTAGGAACACCTGGAGGCTTTTTAAAAATTTTTTGAGCAATTTGTTGAGCTGATGACATTTTGTATTTTATTTTATTTTATCATTAAATTTCTTTTATATTTGTTTTTTACAATAAAATTGAACAATATAAAAATATACTTTTTAGCTATTACAACATGTTTTACATTTATGTATTGCTGCTAGTAAACAATAATGTTTTAATTATTTCCTCAGATGTTTCACTCAATAAAATAGTAAATTTACCAGAATTTATTGAAATTAAAGAAATTGTCAAAAATGAAGATAAAGAATATATTAAAGCTAAATTTAATACTATCATTATTGAATATAAATCAAATGGAAAAGAAAAGGGATTTGAAGTAATTGATAATCTAGAATTGGAAGAATCCATTAGTGATGAAACTATAATTAAAGCTTTATATTCAGATGATATTTCAAGTTTAGAAAAAGAGATTGAATATTTACTGGATATTCGTCAAAGAATGCTAAAGTTGGAAAACTTAATAAAATCAACGGCTATTAAATTAGATGATCTATTAGATGGTTCTGGTTATTCAATTGCCAAATTTCAAACTGAAAAAGCAAAACTAGTTCAATATGCAAAAAATGGTTTAGAATTATACCAAAAACATGAATGGGTCATGGCATATCGTCGTGGTAAATATCATTTATTAGATGATAAAATTATTCAAAAATTTAGAGAACATGAACAAGATACCGATAATTTTAATATTGTTAAAAGAGATATTACACAAATTGAATCTAGAATAAGTCAATTATATAGTATTTATTTACAGAATAACAAACTATCAAATAATTTTTATGAACCAGATATTATTTTACAAGCTTATACTGTAAAACATTATAATAATAATCTTAAAAAACAACTGAAAGAACTAGAAAATAGTGTAGGTTCTAGTAACACAATTATGGCAAAATTAACTTTTGCATACAGTAAAATTCTTGAACTATAATAAATTCAAAAATTATTTACACATATAATTATTTTTTCTATATGTATTATAAAAATCAATCTAAAAAATGGCTCAATTATCAAAAACAAAAAGTATGAAAGGTGGAAGCAAAAAAATAATGAAAGGTGGTCGTTGTTGTAAATGCTATGGGGGGCGTGGTAGTTATGGTTCATCGTGCTACGATAATCCAGATAATTGTTGTAAGAAAACATCAAAAAAAAATAAAAAATCCAAATCTAAATCTAAATCCAAAAAGTAAATATTATCAAACATAGTGGTCATATACTTTTACCATTTGACAATTACGATTACCTCTTTGGTCTGGATTACATACTAATTCATATCTAGGTTCTGGAACTCTATGTGCTTTACCTTCTGTTGTCATTCTCATTGGTCTTACCATAGTAACTCTTTTACATATATCATTGTAAGACTTATTACGCCAATATGTTCCTGGAAAACAAACTAATGGGTCAACTAGTCTAGTTTCTTTAATTGGTTCAAAAGGACCATATCTATATGAATATTCGCTTGTGAATGTTTCATTTTTGTAATACATAAAAACTGAAGCGAGTAAAACTATGAAAAACAAAATTGTAACTATTTCAAAATTATGCATTTGATTTTTTGTTTGTATTTTATATTACATTAAGAAAAATAAAGAAAAAAGATAAAAATCAATAGTTTGGTTTAATGATTGGTAAAAATCTTACCAATACCAATTTTATGTTTTTTATTGTCACGAATGACTTTAATATCATGAGTTTCTTCTTTCATGTTATTTAATTTATTAAACCGGTCAATCATTTGATTGTCAAGAAAGTTTAAAATTTGGTATTGAATCTCATTAAAAATATTATTTTTATAACTTATAAATGTTATATCATTATCACAATTGTTTATATTATCAAACATTTTTGCTATTTTTTCAGGGAGTTTAAAAGAAATTAATTCATTATTGTTGACTAATAACGAAATATTATTAGTTTGATTATCATATATAAAAGGTTGATAAACCTCATCAATAAATTTTAACATTAACACTGAAATGAGAAGTGCGAATTTATCATCTAGTGTTCCAGGAACTATTTGAGGGTTATTTAAAGGACAGATTTCAGAAAGATATGGTTGGTTATAAAACATTTTAGGGTCGTAAAAACATTTAATAGAACAACCATTTTTAATAATATAATCAATAAATTCCATTTTTAGCTTTTTAAGACTAGTGGTTGTTATACTTTAAATATAATAAAGTATCCTTATATTATTGTTTCAATGATAATCAATTTTTTCACGGTTAAAAAAATTTAATCAGAATATTTAGTTATTTTATAAAAAGAAGACTTGAGTGTATCTAGAATATGATAGTTTTATAATTTTCTTTTTGTTAATACTTTTTCCAAAAAAAGTATATTCTAGTTACATGTTTATCCTTTTAACTTAAAAATAAAAAAGTGGACTCTAGTTTATCTAGAATTGATAATTTATAAACTTTAATTTTAAATAATAGTATTTTAGAAAAACCATATTCTAGTTATATGATTATCATTTTATAAAAATAGCTAAAATAAACAATATTATTACTACTTTCATCAATTTCCATCTATTTTTTTATTTCACCTAATGCTTATAGTATCATTTTATGTATAAAATCCAGTTTCTAACATTTCAGTAGCATCCATTGTGGTGGTGGTTAATAAAAGGATAAAACAAAGATTAGATTAGTCATGTATGTATTCGAAATCTAACCTCGAAAACATTACATTGGATTATCTATGAATTGTTCAACTATTTAGATTCTAGATACTTAACTAGTATTAACTAAATATGCTTCGCAAAAAAAGTTGAGATTAGTTAGACATCTAGAATATGAAATAAAAAAATAAAACAATAATTAATTATAATTTAGTTTTGGTAACACTTTTGTTAAAAGTGTGTTTTGGTAACACTTTTGTTAAAAGTGTGTTTTGGTAACACTTTTGTTAAAAGTGTGTGTTATTGGTTAGGCACAAACCATGGATGAAATGGTAAACGTTTACCCATACGATTTTTAGTTGTATTAGCTTTATCGGATGATGAAGTTGGAGCAGGTGAAGGATTACATTTTCTAGTGCATTTACATAAACATTGATATCTATCATCTTCCATTTTATAACCATCATCATAAAAAGCTCTCTTCGTTTTTCGTTTATCTAAAGGGCAATTAAAACCATCACAACCAGCATATAAATTAGCACTACTATCATTATCATTTGGACATACTGAAGAATATTGAGAATTATCCGACCCATCCATATTTGACCAGTTTTCAATTGTAGGTGTTGGAGTTGGATTATTTGATTGTTTGTAACAACTTAAAAGAAAAATTGCAATCGCAATTAATAATATTAAAAATAAACCTAAAATATAGGTAATACACATAGTTTAGTTTTTATTTCTTTCTTTCTAAATAAGATAAATATTTTTTTAATCTGATATAATCGGTTAAATGACAGAACCGATAAGTTGTATTGATATTTTACTTGAAAAAGAACAGAATAATACCCAAAAAAAATATTATAAAACTTTAGATAAAATATTTGACAACATAGAAGAAATAGTTATTTCAGTTAATCAACATAATGAAATTATTAATCTAAATCTAGCTGCTGAAAAAATATTAGATATAAATAAATCATCTATTCTAGGTGTTAACATTCAAAAATTAATTTTTGATTTAAAATTAGAAAATTATAAAATCATACAAGAAGATGATATTACAATCTACATTATTAAAAAAAACATAGACCATAATCTAGAATCATCACAAAATGATGTAATAGATAAAGAATGCTTTTTATTCAATGTTAGTCATGAAATTAGAACACCACTTAATGGAATAATAGGTATTACTCAGATACTCAAAAATAAATTAGATTCTAATTTACAAGAATATATTGATATTATATCAACATGTGGATATCAATTAATGGATATATTAAATGATATTCTAGATTATGCTAAAATAAGTTCTGGAAATGTAATTATGAATATGTCTAAGTTTAATCTTTCTGATTGTATTGAAGAAATACATGATATTATTATTGCTAAAGCTAATATTAATAAACCACACATTGATATTAGCTATTTAATTGACCCAAACATTCCACAAGAAATATATACAGATAGAAAAAGATTAAAACAAATATTATTGAATTTATTATCAAACAGTATAAAATTTACCCAATCTGGTTTTATTAAAACTAATATAGAATTAATAAAAAAAAATAATCAAAAAATTTATATCAGTTTTCAAGTTACAGATTCAGGGATAGGAATACCACAAAATTATATAGATAAAATATTTAAACCTTATATTCAAGTCAATAATACGGTAACAGAACAACAAGGAACTGGATTAGGTCTATCAATTTCTCAACAATTAGCTAGATTATTAAATGGTGATATTACTGTAGAATCTAAACTAGGTGAAGGTTCAACTTTTACTTTAAATATTCAAACTAATAATATTAATGACAAAACTATTAATGGCAATATTTATACCGAAAATCTAGAGGAAAACAATAATGATTTTTGGCGCGATGATAGTTCAGAAGAAGAAATTTTTTATGACACAACTAGTATTAAAAGGCATAGTGAATCATCTCTGTATGAAGACATCCATAATAATCAATCAATACTATCTTTTAATGATTATTTATGTTTAGTAATTGAAGAAAGCACAAATAATAGAATGATGTTATATCAACTTTTAACAAATCTTGGTATCAAAACATTAACCGTATCATCAGAACAAGAAGCTTTTTTAATGCTAAAATCATATAATTTTGATATAATATTTTTAGATATTTGTATTCCAAAAAAAGATGGCATGCTAATATACCAAGAATTAAGAAAAATAGTTAAAACACCAATTATAGCTACTTCTTCGATTGATTATGCAATTAATCAAATAACACAATCCCTTTATGATGATATTTTATTAAAACCAGTAAAAAAATCTTCATTAAAGAAAATTCTTAAAAAAAATCTAAACATTGAAAAAAAAATATAGATATTTTTTATTTATGATTATAATCAGGAACACCTTTAACAAATTTAATGATATATCTATTGTCAGCTGGATATCTATTTGCACCATCATTTAACCAATAAACATTTGGCATTGGTAAATAATTGTTACTAGAACGATTAGTTCCACAATAATGTTCTAGGGCTCCAGGAGGAGGATTCGCTGAACGTAAATTATTATGAATATAATAAGTTCCAGTTGGTGGAACCTTTATGGCTTCATAACCACTTCCTGGTTTTGGCTCGGGTCCTGAAAAAAGACCACCATTTCTAGGCATAGCTACTTCTGGAATACTTTCATGTGGATTATTCCATCTTAATTCGGGAGGAACTTCAGAAACCACATCAACTGGATAATCTTTATTTTGTTGTGATGAATTGTATGGAGCAGCACAATGACTATTAAGATTCTTGTAACTCATTTCTATTTTACTGTTTATATTTAATAACTTATCTTTATTATCTATTAGATTTTTTTTTAGAAATTTATATTTTATCTTAAAAAATTGAAATAAAACTAATTACTATTATTATAATATTAAACAGTAATTATGCCACCTCGAGGACGAAAACCTAAATTAAATGTCATAATTGATAATAATCTTAAAAATGAAGTCACTAATAAAGGAATTACTATTGATAACTTTAATAAAATTCATGACACCTTAATTAACTTTAAAAAAAGACATCATCATAAATTTGATATTAAAAAAGAAGATAAAATATCTGTTGTTGTTCCTTCATCTATTTATGATGATATAAAATTTGTATTAAGTATCTCTATTGGTGAAAATAACTGGAAAATTAATCCTTTTGATAATTACCATCATAGTCTATCTAGAATATTACCTAAATTTAATGTTCTAGATATAGACACATCACTCATCAATTTTGACAAACAATTTAAGGATTTAATAGAATTAATCGATATTCTTAAAATCTATAACTATTGCTTTAATTGTGGTGATATGTTAGATATTTCTTGTGATAAATTTATGTCATGTGATAAAACAGAATGTATTAATATCTGTAATTCTCATTTATTGGATGACTATGTCACTAGTGAATTTCAAAAAAATAAAAACTCACCCAATTTATCAGTCCTAGAATTTATTATTAAAACAGGTTATTGGTCTAGCTCATCATCACGTAGAGAGATTATTTATGACCCCAAACCTATTTATTTGGAAAAACTAGCAGTACATCAGAAAAAAACCATTTGGGAACTTTTAGATAAATTTCAACACGAATATTCTTTAATTAAAATTATGAAAGTATTGACTAGTTATGAAACCGATTTAGATTTATTTAATCAAATTGGTGAAGTTGGTTATGCTTTTATCAAATTTACATTAAAATCAAATAATACCATCATCTTCAATGGTAATCTTATTAATTCATCAGACATTACAAGCGTGCTAAATGGTGGTAATTATAGTCAAGAAATGGTTGAAACTTTTATTGATAAATTAGGTGATAAATGCATTAATTTAACACAGTTTACTGTTCAACATCCACAACAATTGGAAACAAAATTTAAAAAAACCAAAGATACATGTTATTTATATCATGGTAGTAAGCAAGAAAATTGGTATTCTATTATGCGTAATGGACTTAAAATTGGTTCTGCTAATAAATTACAAGTTAATGGTGCTGTTCATGGTAATGGTATCTATCTTTCAGACACTATCAACCTTTCAATTGGTTATTCAAATAGTCAAAATATTATTGTCGGGGTATGTCAAGTTATCGAAAAAGCACAAAAATGGTTTAAAACCCAAAATATTTTTGTTGTCCCAGAAGAAAATCTAGTTATGTTAAAATATTTATTGGTATTTCCACCATCAAACACAGAATCAAATATGGCAGTCGTTCAATCGGTATTAATGAGCGTTTTAAATAAAAAATTCGTCGAGAATATACAACAAGAACAATCAGCTAAACAATGTCAATTAACAACTCTTCGCTCTAAACGTTTAATGAGAGAATATAAGGCATTAATTGGGAAAGATGAAAAAGAATTGGGATTTCGTGTTGAATTAATCAATGACGATAGTCTAGATTTATGGAAAATCTATATTAAAAGTTCCGGATTTGAAGGGAATTTAAATATACAAAAAGATATGGAAAAATATGGAATTAAAGAAGTTGAATTGGAATTTCGCTTTAATGAGAATTATCCGGTCCAACCTCCCTTCGTGCGAATTGTTGCTCCGAGATTTATTTATCGAACAGGACATATCACCCTAGGTGGTAGTATATGTATGGAACTTTTAACTAATCAAGGATGGGATATGACTACAAGCGTTTCAACCGTAATTACGTATATCAAATCGGCAATTATGGATGGTGAAGGACAAATTGACCCTACAAACTACAAAAACACTTATTCAATGAGTGAAGCTGTTGATGCATTTAATCGCATGTTAAAATCACATGGATGGAAATAAAAAAATAAAAGAAAAATAAAAACCTTAGAATAAATTGTTAATTATATTTTTTATTCTTTATTCTTTATCTTTGCCAAGTTCCTTAACCTTGACTTCATATTGTTCACACTCCTTTTGATAACGAATCTTATCTTCTTTGGCTTGTGTTTCATATTTCGCCTTTGCCGAAGCATCAAGAGACTCCCATTTAGCAGCCATAAACTGTAAATATGACTTGTTTACACCAGAAGCCATTTGCTTATCATGTTCCTTCTTTAGACTTTCTCGAATCGTGGGGTCACCCATAAAGAACATATAACCACTCTTAGCCTTCTTTGGCTTAAAGTTGTTCAGGTTGGTATCATCTTGACTAATCTTGTCATGAATCTCCTTACGTTCAGTGGCAAAACGGACCTTGTCATCAGCATTCTTCTTTTCATAGATAGCTTTTTCCTTATCTGAAAGTGCACGCCATTTCTTTGAAAGTTCAGTTGTGACTTCAGTCAGTTTAGCAGTCGGATTTGCCTTTGAATAAGCTTCACGATTTTCAGTAATAAACCACATAAAAGCAGATTTAGGGCGCTTAAGATGACCATCCGGAGCTTCCTTACGCTTCATACGTGATTTACGACGATTAAGATTAGCAATTGGTTCATCACTAAAATGAGCCCAAGCTTCACCAATCGGATAAAGTTGGTCAATATCAACATCTAATTTAAGTTTAGCAATTTGACCTTCTAAAAAGTTTTTCATAGGAAGAAAGAATTGACTATACATTTTAAGGGCTTGAGTAGGATTTTTACGAAATTCACGAGTTAAAGACATTTTGATATAGAATGATATCTGATATTATTATTTAATATTATATAAGTATATCTTAAGTTCAATTTTATTTATAGTTTTAATTTAATACTTTTATTGTTCTTGTTATTTTTTTTTTATTTTTTTGGTAAAAGTTTAAAAATTGAATTAAGATTGATTGATATATTTAATTATAATATATTGTTAATCATTTGAATATTGAAATGGGTATTCCAGGATACTTTTATAAATACGCTAATAAATATCCTGAAACTATTATTAAACGTAAATTAGAATTGATTGAAGCTTTATTTTTAGATTTTAATTGTGCTATTCATCCTTGTTGTCGTAAATTCGCTCGTGAACATTATAGTCATAATCGTCGTGAAATTTGCGAAAAACATATGATTGAAGAATGCATTGAACATTTAATGAAAATTATTAAATATACAACACCAACACGACTTATTTATATTGCAATTGATGGTGTAGCTCCACGTGCTAAAATGGTTCAACAACGTAACCGTCGTTTTAAAAGCATTAAAGAACGTCAGCTGGATATTGAAATTAAACAAAAATCTGGATATCATGATCCATCTGTTTCAAAAGAACTACAAGAACATGAAGACGAATTTTGGGATACAAACTCCATTTCACCAGGTACTAGTTTTATGACAAAATTATCTGATGCCCTAGAAAAACATTTTCGTGAAACAAATGATTCCCAATTTGAACATCTTACAATTATTATCTCTGATTCTAGTCAACCAGGCGAAGGAGAACATAAAATCCTTGAATATATTCGCACTCATCATCAAGAATTTAACCCAAATAATAATCTGGTTATATATGGACTAGATGCTGATTTAATCATGTTATCAATGGTTTCACACATCAATAAATTATACCTTTTACGAGAATCAACAGAATTTGGTAAAGATTATTTCGATGCTGCAACAACCTTTTGCTATTTAGACATTGATTCCTTTAAATATTCAATCATTACAGAATTAAGTGAAAAGATTGCTAAAAATGTAAAAATAGAAATGTCAGACAAGCTTCAAATGGTTGATGATTATATCTTCCTTTGTTTTATGATTGGTAATGATTTCTTACCTAACCTTCCTGCTTTAAACATTAAAGACAGTGGATTAGATATTTTAACCGATATTTATACATCGATTTTTAATCAAAATACAAAAGTTGTAAAAAAATATCAATGGGTGCGAGATAGCACGATTTATACTGGTGATGTTGGTGGTAATGCAATGGAAGGTGGTTGGAGACCTGACCGTTCAAATTATGACTCATACATCAAATTTGAATTTCTCATTAATGTTGAACAATGCACAATTAATCAGAAATTTTTAACACAAATTTTTGAACAATTAACACTGAAAGAACAAGAATTAATGAATAACCTAGAAGCTAAAAGAGAAAAATTACGACCTTCAAATCGTAATAATAGTAATAACAATCATAATAAAGTTAACACTGCTGACTTTAATAACAGTAGTGTTGGCAAATATGAAGCTGCTAAAACAGAACTCGAAAATTATCCAATTTTAACCGAAAATAAACAAGAAGAACTATCGATTGGTATTCGAAATGAAGACAAAAATTGGCCTCTGCGCTATTATCGTGTATGTTTTCATTTTGAACCAACCGAAGAAAACATCGAAGATGTTTGTTATAAATATGTTCAAGGTCTTCTATGGACTCTAACATATTATTATAAAGGATGTTACGCATGGGATTGGTATTATCCTCATCATCATGCCCCAATTATTAAGGATATTTATGATTTTATTAAAGATAATGATAAATGGCGTTCAGTTCGGTTACATAAAGCTAGTCCGGTTCGACCATTCGAACAACTGATGTTTATTTTACCTCCCGAAAGTAAACATCTTTTACCGGAAAGTTATCAATCATTAATGACTAGTAATTCATCTATCATTCAATATTATCCAGAAAATTATTCATTTGACACTATTTATAGACGATTCTTTTGGCAATGTCCACCAATTCTACCACCAATTAATTCAAAACATTTAAAACAAGTTTTAAGCAAAAAACCATTGAATAAAGAAGAACAGAATAGAGATAAAATTTCTATTCCGATTGTTATTAAAGGTCAAAAAGCTAATTGTTTTGTTTAATTTTGATGATTGTGTTGATGATTGTTTTGATGATTATTACTAGAATAACCAATAAAATTTTCAAAATATTTATCTAAATCTTCAATTAATTCTTGGTATTTTGATTTTGATTGTTTTTCGGTATTAGTATTATTAAAGTGATTAATTCCGAACCTTCCATTCAGATTTTCCTTATTTTTTTTTCGATATTGATATTTTTGATAGAAATAACTTTCAATATTAATAGAGAGATTATAATTCTGACACCATTCAATTGCTTTCTCAGTTTGCTCATCTAATATCATTTCCAATTCCTTCCATGATGGTTTATTTTTAATTATATCAAGAGTTTTAACTACATATTTATTTTGTTCATCAAAACTAATTTTGTTATATAAAGAAATACGTTCATAAAATTTAGCAGGTGGCACTTCAAAAATAGAAGAAAAAGTTAAACTTTGTGAACTTACATTGTCCCATAGATTTAATAAATTTTCCAATTGACTAATATAATACAATTCCTCTAAATTACTATTAAAGCCATGATATGATAGAGCAACCATATATTTTTCTGAATTAGCAGGTCTCGATGTTAATGGTTTAACTAGATATACTTCGTCATATAAACAAGATATAAAATATAATAATTGGACAGTCAAATGAGAATAACTATCAAATAATTTACATATAAAACTACCACCCATTTTTTGACTTTTAATACCAGTTAAAAGTTCAGCCAAAATTAATCGATGTGATAATTGCTCTTGTTTATTAAAATTTACCGAGAAATCAAACCCTCCATCCGCAGTTATCAATTCCGCACCAGCTGAATTCTTTTTAAGTTTTCGACTAAAAGACCTGATATTTGCAACTTTATATAAATCACCAGTGTTGTCAATACCATAATCGACCTCAATGTTTCTTTTAAATTGTTTTACTATTGAATTAGCTTTACCCCAACCAGGAATTTCTTTTGTTGTAGGATTTAAAGTAATTCCATAATAACGGTCCATTAATGGATTAATCTTTAATAATCTTTGTCGATAATATAAACAAGCTTCTACAAATCCACCGGGACCTTCCGCTAAATGACCAGAAATTATAGGTTCTCTTGTCATTAACAAACCAAAATAATTGATTATCTCCCATAGCTTAAAAAAAGAACGACTAAGTGGGTCATAGATAGAAATACTTTCGCTTTTCATTTTATTATTAGAAATATGAATCAATTCATAGAGATTACTGATTTTTTTACTTTTATCCCAATCTTTTGATGAATTAGACTCATCAATTTTGTTTTTTGATGTAGCTAATAATTTACGTTCTTCTATATTAAAATAAAAATCATTCGCATAAGTATCTATATCAGCTATTTTACAAGTTGATATTTTAAATTGAGGTAAATGAAATATCCCATCATTATTATCTCTCAATTTAGTTTTGATAGACAAATCTAACATTTAGGGTTTAACAAAAATCTTATATCTCTACATCGTAATAATTCTTATATTTTATTATTAGTATTGCAAACAAAAAAAAACGTAAAAAATTTAAAACAATTTACTCTTGTTGAGTTTTACACCATTTTTATAATATAATATTTCCGATAAGACACCATTATCACGATAAACGTTAACTTCACCTTCTATTAGTCCTTTATTAAATGTCATTGACATGAATAAATTACCATTTTCATGATATTGAATAAAAGCACCTTCTTTTATACCATTATTATAATTACTTATCAAATATACATTTCCATTACTATAATACTCTGTATATTCACCATGCTTCATTATATCTCTTTATATATCTATTATATTTTTTCGAATAATAAGTTACTATCTATATAGAAAATTGAAAAATTCTATTTATAATTTGTAATCTTAATAATCGATTACTTAAATGTCGAAATCATCGAAGCGCTGCAAACCTGGATGCAAATGCCGGGATTTGTATTTTCCTGAACTTCTTCATGAATTAAACGACAAGATTCGTCAGCTCGACATGGACTTGGAAATTGAAATTGCTGAACTCCTCCGAGAAAAAAGAAACGCGCACGCACATTATCACAATTATTACGACGAAATGATTGAATACACCGAATTCAACTTTGCTCACCTCAAGCGTGCCATTTTCATTGGCTACGCAAAAGACCCAGACTCAATTGATAAAGTTTGTTTCCGGGAGGACGGTCATGATATTGTCGAAGAAATTCCAAAGTAAAAAACTTTCATTTGTTTATTTTTTCATTTTTTTGATAACACTTTTTTTGGAAAAAAGTGTTTATGCGTTAATAAAATTAATATAAAATAGATAAAAATATTAATAAATTAACTATTAAATATTAAATAAATGTCAGAACCTTTACCTAATGTCCTAGAACACATTGAAACATTACAAACATATCGTAAGAAATATTTAAGTGGTGAATATGGTAAAATGCCATATCCACAATTTAGAGACAGAATGTTCGAAAGATTTCCAGAAGTTTTTAATACTTATCCTATGATTAGTGACAAAGCACTTCAAGGATTCTTTGATAATCCAGAAGAATTAAATCGTCTTAAAATGGCCATGGGCATTATTGAAAAAACAAACACTGGAAAAATAACACAAGAAGAAGGGGAAAAATCATTCGGTCAACATCTGGTTGATAGTTTTGTAACACCTAATCTAGATGAAAATAATAAAAATTCGAAAAAACAAAAAACTAAATAACACCTTCAATTATTTTATTTACCGCGTTATTTTTTTTTTCTTTTTTAATTGTAAAACTAATTTTATTAAATATTAAAATGGTCAAATCAATGAAAATGAAAACTGGTGGTGGTTGTGCCGCCAAAAAAACTATGAAGGGTGGGGCTGCCAAGAAGCCCATGAAAGGTGGTGCTGGCAAGAAACAAATGAAGGGTGGTGACTCATCTGTCTTAGCTCAATCACAACAATCTATGCCTGCTCCACCAGCTGTCACAACTACTTCTTCAATGCCAGCTATGCCACAAATGCCACCATCTGCTGTTGTAGCCACTTCTGAAATGCCAGCTATGCCACCTTCAACAACCATGTCTGCAACCATGCAATCAGCTTCCGCACCACCAGCTGTAGCTATGCCAGCCCTACCAGTTGGAGCTGTACCAGCTCCAACTGCTAAACCACAAGCCGGTGGTGCTTCAAAGAAATCAAAGAAGAGTGGAGTTGTTATGGGATGGTGTATGAAATGCAAAATGATGCATGAAATGCAAAACCCAGTTGAATTTAAGTCAACCAAAGGTCGCCATGCAACTTTTATGAAAGGCACATGTGCTAAAACAGGCACAAAAATGTCAGCCATTGTTGGTAACTAAACATGCTTTTTCAGAAAAAGCATTGGCAAAAACAACATTAAAAATTAAATATAATTACTAATTTTTATTTTTATCTTTAAGGATTTGGTCAAATTTAAGCCCCAAATCAATATTTCTTTTATTTGTTTCTTCTTCATTAACAATAACTTCATTTCTAGCTTTAAGTAATTCCTCAAAACTTTTCATAACTTCATTCTTACTTGTTTCATCTTCGATTTTTGTAGCAATTGGTTCTAATGATGCATTTTCTAATTCCGTAAATGCAACTTTATAATCTGAAACCGTCATATTTCCAACATTATGACTAAAATCATTAACTTTATTACTATCTAGGGAAAACAATGAAGAATTCATACCATTTAATCCAACCGGATTAGTATAAGTTACTATTTCAGATTTAAATGGGTTTTGTATTGTTTCATTTAATCTAATTTCACGATTTTTTATAATATTATCTAATGTATCATATGCATCATATGGAGCATCCTCAATCACACTACCATAACCGTCATTTAAATTAAACATAAAAATATCAGGATTAACTGTCTTCTGTGGGTCTTCATCTTCAGTCGTTGTTAATAATGGAACCTGATACGATTTTTGTTTTTCAAATTCTTTATTAAACTCTCGAACCCAATCATTTGTTTCTTCATAAATTTGACTAAAAGGAGGGGGGACCTTAGTTTGGTTTTCCATAAATGTTTTAAATTCCTTTTCAGCATCTTTAAAATCCTTAGATTTGTCCAGCTTACCTTCTATCTGTTCTTTAATATAATCATAACAATGCTTAAGAATTAACATATCTTCGCCATTTCCTCCTTTATCTGGATGACATATTAAAGCTAGATTGTAGTAAGTTAGCTTTAAATCCTTCATTGTAATATTATTTGCATTTTTACTATCAAAACCTAGAAATTCATATGGATTTAAAATTGAAAAATCTGACATGTTTATCTTTTATTAACTATTTAAATATGATTTACTTAAATTAAAAGAATAGTCTAATTATTTAACCAGTATAAAAATATTTTCTAGTTTAGAATTAAAAATAAACATGGTTAAATTATTAAATAAAAATAATAGTAAACGTCAGGGGATTAAAAAATCTAAAACAATGAAAAAACCAATGAAAGTTAAAAAAAATACTAAAAGGGGTAAACTAGTAACTAGAAAGACATCAAATAAAAAGTCGAGCAAAAATGGAAAGAAAAGTAAAAAGGTTTTATTATCAAAACTAGTTACTAGAAATAAATTAAAAAAAATGATGGGGGGTGCAAACCCTAAATATGAAGCTTTAATGAAAACTATTAATGATTATCAATCAGGGATGTCTGTTGAAATAACTAGTATTGATTTAAGTTATGAAGAACCAAAAGAACAACCGCCACAAGAACCAGAACAATCATCTGGTTGGTTTAGTGGAATTACAAATGCTGTTTCTGGTGCTTTTACTAAAGCATCCGGTTTATTTAAAGGGTCTGATAAGGTATCATCATCAATGTTTACAACTTTAATGACAGAGATTACAAAAAAAAATATTCAAAATAATATTACCGAAGTAAATCTTTCAAATAATGGATTAACTTCATTAGACGCAAAAGCATTTGATGGTTTTAAGGCTCTCAACACATTAAACTTATCTAATAATAGTTTTACAAATCAAACGATTGATGCGATTTTATCACCATCCAATGCATCAAACCAAACTAACCAAACCAATCAAACATTACCTTCATTAACAACTTTAATATTAACTGGTAATCCAGCTATAACTAATGAATTAGTCACAACATTACAAGCATCAAGACCAAATCTAAATATAGTAATTGACCAACCTCAACCTAACACTAATCAACAACAAACTAATACTGGTCAAGAACCACCAAAAAATAATGGAAATAAAGGTGATCAACCAGCACCGCAATAATTAACATAAAAAATAAAAAACAAATGGTTAAAATAGTTTCTCATACATTTTACCAACATCTTTAACATATTCTTCAGGAAGTTCGGTAAAATCAACTAATTGTTTATTATTGGAATATCCTTTAATATACTCAAGTTCATTTTCATTTTTGCATTTAACTTCAGCAACATCTTTATCTAATTGTTCAGGATGTTGAATATAATATTCCATGATTTTCTTATTACTTTTAATGTAAATAATTGGGTCAATGTTTACTAATTTAGGCATTCCAGGAACAAAATAATGAACCCATTTTTTACTAAATAGACATGGTCCAATATTATCAGACACGTCACCTTTGATAATTTTTTCCACCAAATGACCTTGTGGAGTATGTTTCATTTTCTCTTTTTGACTGACACCTTTCATATTCAGTAAATCAACATTGTCTTCTAGGATTTGAAAATAATCGGCATCCGAAGCTATAATAATAAATTTAGGAATATACTTGGGGTCAGATTTATCTTTCTTTTTGTTATATAAAATAATTTGGGAAATAATATCATCGGCTTCGATGTTTTGATGTTTAAGATGGTGGACACCATGAGTATTAACTAGAACAGGAATTACATCACGATAAATAATATCGAATGCATGTCCCCCTTGCCAACCAGCTTTATCTCTTTCTTCGACACGTTGTGCTTTATATTTATTAAATAAACTAGCACGCCAATTATCTTTTAATCGACAATCTTCTGCAATAATAATATTTCCCTTTGGAACTTTATTCTTTTTAGCCAAATTCATAATGTCATCAACAAACATTTTTTTCATCTTTTCAACAAAAACTTCGTTTTGATGCCATTTATAATCTTTGGTTAATTCTTCTTTTTCTTCTGGATGAGAATGTTTATACCACAGTTGTGTGGCTGAATATCTATAAAATAAAGCATATCCTAAATCAATTAAAAGTAAAGGTCCTTTGGTATCGAGCATTTTTCAATATTATATATATTAAAAATATATTTTATTCTTAATTCAATTTTTACACTTTTTAAACTTTTTTATAAAAAAAGCATTACCAAAAAATACTTTTTATAGATTGTTTTATATTCAAATTTCCCAAAAATTGAAATAATTAATGATTTATCTTCTAAAATACAAGACTCAAAGCCTTTACGAATATGGACATGTTCTTCACTAACGTGAATCATGAGGCATTGTTGGATGCGCAGGAGGATTGGGAACCAATTGTTGCGGGTAAGATTGATAGTGACTGGGTGGACTGGGTCGTTGTTGAACGCGAACGTGACATTTTACCATACAATCGTGTGTCGAACAGCACTACTCCTGATTACGCAGTGACCGCATTTACCATTGGCACCATGATGGTTTACACTGGTGTCATCTACGCATACACGCCGGTTGGTTTCATGGGGGGGACGGCGCGTGTTCTTGCACGCTTTGTTTACCATGTGTTACTAGTAAATGCAGGGGTGCCTGTTGGCCCTGTTGTCAGCTTGACTGGTAGAGTAATCATGTAGTATGTTGTATACATTATTTATTTATTCTTTTATTTTTTATTTTATAATATTTTGAAAAAAATGTAAAATTGAAATAATTATTTATTTATTATAAATTAAATAAATGTTTCCATTTTACATTCCTAGTATATATCGCCCGGATTCTGAATTTTTAATTAAGATTAGGGATGCTAAACCAAGTATTAAATATTATATCATTATTGCATCACATCAACTAGAAGACTATGCAAAGTTATATCCCTCCAAAAACTTGGTTATTTTACCCGATACTATAATTAAAATTTCAGAAATTCGGCAATTTATCCTAGAACTTGCCATTAAAAACAAAGAAACTAAAATTTGGATGTCAGACGATGACCTATCAAAATTCTTTATCAAAATATTTAAAAAAGGGGATGAAAATGAAAGCCAAGTAACCGAAGTTACCTTTAAAACTTTTTTCCAAAAAGCTGAAAAAATATTTACCAAATTATCAATTCTAGATACATCTTTAGTCCAATTTGGTTTTAAATATTCAACCTTTAGTATCCCAGTAAAACCACTTACTATTAATTCAAATGTTGGTATGATTCAATTTCTAGATATAGAAAGAATCCAAAAACAAATTAAAAAAGGGGAAATTGCATATGATTCCTCTTTTGTTGCTTTAGAAGACACAGATTTTACGGTTCAATTATTTAATCATGGATTTAAAAATTGTGTTCTTAATCATTACATTTTTACGGCACCTAGGTCAGGAAGTGGTAAAGGAGGACTCGAAACAACCTATTCAGAAGGAGGAAAACAAAAGGGAATTGATAGATTTCATAAAAAATATCCAAATCTGATAATCTTGACTATTCGTAATCTAGAAAAGGGTAAATATAAAATAGCATGGAATAAATTTAAAGATTTAGATTTAGAAAAAGAATTGGTTGCAAAAATATAGAAAATAGAAAACATAATAATTACGTAAGCCACCCTTTAGTATCAACTAATGTATTATTTCTTGGACGTGGTGGTCTAGGCGTTTTAAGAGGAATATATCTTGTTGGATTAGGAACTGAAGTATTAGTTGTAGGTGTCTCATAACCTAGACTCTTCTTTTTTACTTGTAATAATTTAGGGTCAATTCTATCTAAGAATTCCTTATTAGTTGTTGTTAAACCACCAGTAATACTATATAACATTGAATCATCTTTATCAACCGCGCCCACAATTTCTCTTTCTTCTTTGTCATCTAAGACCCAATTATTATTATAAGGACTAAGTTTATCACTAGAAATAAAACCTCCATTGGTAGTATACATGTTACCAATTTCATTTTGTTCAATTGCATGTTGGTAAGGTAGATTATAAGCTGAATATACTGCACGATACTTCTTTTCTGCTAATTTTTTTAATAAATATGTATGTTCACAATTAGTGTTATGATTAATTTCATCTAATTCAACAAAACTTTTCAAAGAACGGTCTGGAAATTGAAAATAACCATACGATTCCTTATTTGCATTATATCTTTTAAAATCATCCATTGACATTGATTGAAATTGCGAATTAAAATAATGCTTATTTGTTTTTAAATTGTTATACATATCATCATAATATTTATTTTGTTTTAGGATTTCACTAAAAGGAGCTTGTGATTCAATATCAAAGTCCTGTTCTAGGTCATCACTATTTAATATATTGTTATAATTACGATTTATTATGTCTAATCGACATAGTTCATTTTGATTATTCATTTTTACTTTTTATTACTACTTTACTACTTTGTTTTTATGCTAGAAATATTTATAAATTAACAAACATGAAACCAAATCTATTCGTTAGCAATGTATATTTTTTTACTAATTTATTATGTAGAATATAATATAATCTTGTAAATAACAAAATATAGCGATGGGTAATCAATCCTCCCAACCATCAAATGATTTTCAAAGACAATTTCAACAATTACAAGAACAAATGAAACGTCAACAAAGACAACAACATGTTGATTTAAATCATTTGCAAAAACAAATATATCATGCACAACTTAAAATGCAAGAAATGAAACAAAATTATAATCAACAACATCATCAATTGCAATATCAACAACAATATCAGCAACAAAGACCACAACAATATCCTCAACAATACCAACAACAACCATATCAGCAAAGACCTCAACAACCACAAAATGATTTGGTTAACTCACAGACTAATAATAAATTAAATAGTTTATTAAGTAGTCCTGATTTAAAACGTGAGATGGCTAATAATCCTTCTTTTGGTGTTCAAATCATTGAATTAATCTTAAAAGAATTTGGAACACAACTATCTGATTCACAATACAATAAAATAAATGAATATCTAGAAAGAGCTAATCAACAAACTCATCATCAGCAAACCCAACAACAAACACAACATCAGTTACAACAATTACAATTACAAAATCATCAACATATACAACAGCAACAAGTTCAACTTCATCGCCATGCTAATATGAATTTAACTCAAAAATATCAATCTGAAGAGGAAGAAGAAAGAGAAAGATTTGAAAAAGAACAAGAAAGACGACGAAGAGAATTTGAAGAACAACAAGCTAGAAGACGTAATGATTATAAAAATCAAATGCGACAATTTGAAGCTAGTCAAACAAATGCGTATAGTCTTCTAGGAATACCGCAAAATTATACCATGGACCAATTAAAAGTCGCTTATCGTAAGAAAGCGATTATGACTCATCCTGATAAAGGAGGAAGTCCAGAGCTTTTCGATGAAGTAACTAAGGCTTATTTTTCATTGTTAGAAAAATTAAAGAATAAAGAATCTGATAAGCAATTTATGGATTTGAAAAATCAATCTAAAAATTATATTGAACAACAAGGGGGTGATACACGTCGTAATGTTAGTCTAGAAAAAATGAGCAATAGTAAGGAATCGTTCAATGTGAAAGAATTTAATAAGATATTTGAAGCAAATCGTATATCTGACCCAAATGATGTAGGATATTCTGATTGGTTGAAAGATGATTCGAATGTAAAAGAACCTCCCAAGGTTTTTTCGACCAAATTCAATCTTGATGTATTTAATTCTACTTTTGAAAATTGGAAAGACCAAGATGAACATTTAGTAAGGGAAAACATGCAAATTCAAGTTAGAGATGAACCACAGGCTCTAGTACTTAGTAAGACAGGATATTCGGAATTAGGTATTGATTCTATTAATGATTTTTCTAAATCTGATATAAATAATAATAAAAATTTAGCTTACACTGATTTGAAACAGGCTTATTCTAGAACAGGAATCATGAATACTAAAGCGATAACACCTCGTGAATCTTATAAAAATATTCAGGAATATGAAAGAGCTAGAGCTAATATTAGTTATACAATGTCAGACGAAGATATTAGACGACAAGAAATGAAAAAGAAAAAAGAAGAAGAAGACGAGGCTAGACGTGTCCAAAGAGTGCAATCAAGAGATAACATGCATTTTAATAGTTATAATCGTGTTCATCAGTTGATGTTAGAGAAATTAAAGTAAAAAAATTAAAACTAAATCTTTACATGAATATTTTAATTGTTATGACTTTTTTTTCATTTTTTATCAAAATTCATTTTTGAAAAATGAAGGTCCACTTCACATTTTGGATTCTGACTAAAATGTGAAGTTTTATTAATAACTTTGTTTATATGTTAAACTATTATTTTTGTTATCATTTGATGCTAAATCACATTTTCGCGCGCGAGCCTCTTCATCAACACCTTATTATTAAGCCCTAAATAAAGCAGTAAATGATATACGAACATTAATGATGTAGATGTATTTTATCATCATTTTGATGAGTTACTAAAGTTTAAAATGAATATAATAATATAAGGAAAAAACTATTTTCTTATAGTAATATAAACCATATACTTTTAACACCAAACCATCATCATTTATATTTTAGTCCATAAATAATGCAGATTTTTATAAACATTAATAATACTGATTTGAAAATGAATTCCTTGAGATTACATAATTGGCTCAATGAACATAGTAATAAATGGATTCTTGGGAATTTTGGAACTTCCATTTATCTAATCTTGACTACAAATAATTATAATAGACTTGCTAATGCGGTCATATCTTTAAAGCTCTTTATTTTGAAAGATTTAAAATGTGATGAAGACTTACATTTCTCAAAATCCTTTTTGAAATCAAAAACAATTAACAACGAAAATGAATTTGGAAAAATTTTCAAAACTTATTTTTTATCAGATTCTTCAGATGTTGAATCAAAAGATGCTTTTAATAACATAGTTATGAAGAGATACAGTAAAAAATACATTATAAACTTATTTAAAAATAATCCAGATGGATTTGACCCTGAAAAAAGATGTTCTTTTTGTTCTAAAGAGTTTGCTCAAAATTATAATAGGAAAAGACATGAAGAGAAATGCCCTAAAAAAATTAACATTGAGCAATCTGAAAATAAAGAGGATGAAACTACTATTACATCAGATTTAATAAATAAACTTAATGATTTCAAAAAAGATATTCAAAACATGTTAGATAATTTTGCTAGTAATAATACACCGAATAATATTAATAGTAATAATAATAATACTATTAATAGTAATAACACTGTTATACAAAATATCCAAATTAATAATTTGTCGAAAAAGGAAAAACTCAATTTTTATCTGAAGGATATGATAGATATTGAGACTTTTACGAAAAATTATAAAGACAATAAAAAGTATCACTTGACGCATGAAGAGGCTGAAGTCTTACTGGAAAATTCAGAAAATTCTGGAATGTATTCATATGCTGATGGTTTGTATACATATTTAAAAAAAAAATATTGTCAACAGCTAGAAGACATTACCGGTAGTAAACCTAATTACTCAGACAGTATTCTTCCTTTTGTTTGCGCGGACACTGTGAATTTAAGAAGTCATTATGAACTTAGTCCAGATGATGGATGGGTTCTTGTTAAATCAACTGACAAAATTAAAGACATAATTGAAATTTCTGGTAATCAAATATTTGACCATCATAAAAAATTTGTAGATTGTGCTTCGAAAAAAAATGAAAAACCTATTATTAACATCTTTTTACGTAAATCAGATTATTCGAAAATAGAAAATAAACTAGAAGAATTGTCAAAAAATATTCAAAAACCTGCATTAGCTACAAAATAAAAATATTACAATACATATTTATATTACTTTTTTAGTATTTTTTGATATAAATAAATAAAAAAATTGAAATATTTATTGTAATGTTTGTAAAATAACTCAGACATACACTATGTCAACGTTTAAGTCCGCAGAGATTTCCAACGTCCTTGCTCAGCTTATAGCCAACGGAATCGGTGGTTCCGTTTCAATGGCCTTTGGACGACTCATTGCCGAGTGTGAAGATGATGGTTCGGGTCTCCTTGAATTCTTCGAGGCTGTCCTTGAACAGCTACAGACACCAAACACCAACCACACCAAAACCATACATAACACTGCTGGCTAAGTTGTATGTGATGGGTTCTATGTTCTAGGTTCTAGACATTACCATTACCAAACACATTCAGTGATGTATCTTTTGTTATACATTTTTTACATCTTTTTTATTAGTCTTTCTTATTATTCAGTATTTTTGATATGATTGTTATATAAAAATTGAAATTAAAAGTAATTTTAAATGGAATTTAATATACCTCTTGGACATTTGCTAGTCATGGCTCAACAGCGTCCTGTCGCGCGTTCATTTGAAGACTATATGCAAGAGAATTCCGAACTCCTGAAGGGGATAAAGGCCAACCTTGGCAAAGCGAATGAAGTGCACTTTCAAGAAAACTCACTTTTGCAGATGCTTCGCGACGCTCCACCATCTGTGGAGCGTGATGCATTGATTGTTCAAACGGAACAAAAGGTTGACGAAATCAACCAGAAGATACGAGAACTGGAAGATATAGTTACGGCTATCTACCATGAGGCACAGAGAAACCAACGTCTTTACGCTGCAAAGTAAATCCACCACCACAGTTTGAAGTTCCTTTGTTTGAATGTTTATTCTACTATTTTTTTTATTTTTTAACCTGATTTATGTTTATTCTATGTAAAAATTGAAAAAATAATAGTATTTAATACATAATAAAATCACATCCTGGACCATCATGTCATACAGTGAAGACGAGTTACTCTTTCGCATAAAAGACGGTATCATGCGTCTCATCAGCAAAGAGTCGAAACTTTTCGATGTCATCGCTGAGTCAAAGTCATCTGGACGCCGTGACGACTATGGCATTATGCTTTACGAGACGCAAATAGCTACTATCCACGAAGAGATTCGCGGGTGGCGAGCTGAATTGGCCAAACTGTCGTGGGCTTGGTGGAGGCATTCATTTGTCCCCCTTCGCATGGCCACCTTTCACCGTGCCACCTTTTAAATCCCTTTTCGAATATTTTTTTATAAAAAATCAACATTTTAAATGTGTATCTATATATGTATAGTGTAAAAAAGAAATGTCTGTCGAAATTAAAACTCAACCTCAATCATCAGCTGAAGTAACTAAAAAATCAGCTAGCGTATCAATTGATAATTCAATCAGTGTTGATGCTAGTATAGGTGTTAGCGCAAATAAAGATACTGGTATTACCATTGGAGCAAGTGCTAAAACCGGAACCGTTGCCTCAGCTGGTGCTGGGTTAGACGGAAACAATGTTTTTGTAGAAGTATCTTATTCTGATACAACTGAAATTCACACAACTGTAGAGGCTAAAGTAGGAAGTCATGGTATTGGTGGTAGTGGTTCAGTAGATGCTTATGCTAAATCAGGAACCGAAATTGAAGCTAGTATGAAAGTCGGTCAAAATGGCGTTAAAGCTGAAGGAGGTGTTTCTAGTGGTTCATATGTCGGTGTTGATGCCGAAGGAACTATAAAAGCTAGAGGTGTATCTGGAACAGCAGGAGCTGGTGTGACAGTTGGTGACCATCTAGAAATAGGTGGTGGTGGTGAAGCTAGTTTTGAACATGGTAAATTAAATTTAGGTATCAGTGGTGATGTTGCCGCTTTAGTTGGTGTTGAAGTTGATGCCAATATTTCTATTGATACAAAACAAATACAACATGATGCTGTTCTAGTTGCAAATGAAACGGTAAAAGTTGAAAAGATTGTTCAAGACACAACCAAAGAAGTTGTTAAGGATGTAAGTAAAGAAGCTGTTAAAGTAGAGAAAAAAGTCGAAAATACAGCTAAAAAAGTCGGTAAGGATATTAAGAAAGGCTTTAAAAAAATATTCTAAACAATCAAAAATTATGATTGATGATTGACTTTTAACTTTTCTTTGCGAATCGACGAAATGGTTTAGGTTTAACACCATTCTTCTCAGCTTCTTTCTTTTTATTTACTAATTCAGCACAGATTTCAAAAGTCATGTCATCGACGGTTTTACCTTTTGGAATACCTACAAATAATTTCTTTTTCTTACCATTATATTCAATACAAGGTCCATAACGTGCCTGAACAATTGTTAATTTTTCATCTTCGTCGAAGGTTTTTAAAACTCTTGATTGGGCAGCATTTTGATTATGTTTAAAAAGTTCATTTGCAACACTCCATGACATCGGTTGAGGTTCTTCTTCAACATTATCTGTCAAAGAAATACTTTTCTTGTTTTGTTTAAGATAATAATTATTTTTACCTTTACAAACTTCAATGTTTTCTTCTTCTTTATCCGAAGGGGATTTTAAAAGGATTGGATATTTTAGTAATTCTAGGGCTCGTGTGACCGTCATTGTATTCGCTTCTTCATCAGTAACGTTACAATATTTTTTTTCACCATTTTCAGTTTCGGTGTAAATAGAGGGTCCGCTCTTATTGTATAAAATTACAATATCATTATTAGTATTAGGGTCGATACCTAGATATTTTTTAACTTTACCTTTTTCACCACCGGCTTGTTTACCGCGAACTACTTCAATTTGTGGTGCAAAAGAATTATAGTTTTCACGAACAACATCTGACCATACATATTTCTCGGTGCAAATGTCATCTAACTTTTGTTCCATTAAACTGGTATATTTATAATCCATGATTTTATCAAAGTTCTGATTAAGAAATTCAATAACTGATTTACCAGTTTCCAAGCAAACCATCTTATTTTTATAACCACCCATATTAACCTTGATGGTTTTTTCGACGTATTTGCCTTTACCTTTCTCACCAGTAGTGTTATTATATTGAAGAATGAATGAATCTTTCTTTTCAGAATTCTTACTAAGAATTTTAGCATAACCTTTCTTAGGGTCAAGAATCTTAGTAATTAAACTGGCATAAGTGCTAGGACGTCCTAGACCTCGTTTTTCCAGTTCTTTAATTAAACTAGCTTCAGTGTATCTAGGAATGGGTTTCGAGAATTTCTCAACAGCTTGAATGGTTTTATATTTCATAATATCACCAACTTCTAATTTCGAAAGCAGTTCAAAGAGTTCAGCATCATCAACCATATTTTCGGTGTCATCATCGCCTTCACCTTCACCGTTTTCTTCGTCTTCATCCTTCTTTTTCGTTTTTTCTTTTTTGGTTCCATTCCCGTATTGTTGATAAAGTGCTAGAAAACCTTTGTAAGTGATGTTTTCGGCTTTGACAAGAAATACACGGTCAGAATTGTCCATACCAATTTTAACTGTTTTAATATCAACCTCAGCCGGAGCCATTTGTGATGCAACAGTCCGATTATAAATCATTTGATATAGTTTGGCTTCTGAACCACTTAGTTCTGGAAGGGATTTGTTTTCCATATGAGTCGGACGAATAGGTTCATGTGCGGCTTGGGCGTCATCTTTATTGGCGTAAAAGTTATTTTGATAATAATCTTCACCGAAAGAATCGGTCACTAATTCCTGAATTTCTTTCTTGGAATCTTCACTAAGAATTAAACTGTCTGTGCGATGATATGTGATATTACCTGATTCGAATAATTTCTGTAGAATTTTCATTGTTGTATCTGGTGAAAGACCTAGTTTGGTTGATGCTTCTTGTTGAATCGAAGAAGTAATGAAAGGTGGAGGAGGTCGACGTTTAGTTTTGCTAACTGAGATGTCAATGATTTTATATTCAGCTGGATTAGCTAGTTCCATAAATTCTGTGACAAGTTCTTTATTTTCAAAAGTTTTATCTAGGTCAGCCTGAACTAGAATGCCTTTTAATTCTTTCTTTTGAGGAATAAAAGTGCCGTTGATTTGATAGTATCCACTACTCTCGAATTTTTCAATTTCTTTCTCTCGTTCATAAACCAACTTTAGAGCTGGACTTTGAACACGACCACACGACAAACCGAAAGTCTGAAACTGTGAATCTAGAACTGGAGAAATCATATAACCGATGAGTTTATCGATAACGCTACGAGCTTTTTGCGAGTAATACATATTCAGGTCAACTTTACGAGGGTGTAACATTGCATCTAGAATTGCTTTATCTGTAATTTCATTAAATGTAATACGATTGTATTGAGAATCATCTAGTTCTAGGACATCCATGAGGTGCCATGCAATAGCTTCACCTTCACGGTCAGCGTCTGCAGCTAGAATAACCATTGAAGCATTTTCGACAGTATCTTTAAGGTCACTAACAATATGAACCTTGGAGTCACTAATCATGTAATTAGGTTCAAATGTTTCTAAAGAGATTCCGACACGTTTTTTATCAATTTCACGAATATGACCACAACTAGCTGTTACAACAAAATTGCATTTTTCAAAATTTGGATGTTTCTTGATTTTTTCAAGAATTTCCTTAATTTTTTTAATTTTGTTTGGTGATTCTACAATAATAACTTGTTTACCACTATAGACATTAGTTGATGGAGGCCCTTGAAGAGTGGAAGTTTTAGCAAGAGCTGTTGATGTCTTTTTAGCTTTAGTTTTCGTTGGTTTCACTTCAGCTTCTTGTTCTTCCGGTTCAGGATTTTTTTCAGCTTTCTTTTTAACAACTTTCTTTTTTTCAGGTTTTACTTCTTCAACCACTTCTACATCCATTTCTACATCTTCACTCTTTTCAATCTTTTTACGAGGTTTTTTAACTTCCTTTACTTCTTTTTCATCAATATCTTTTTTAACTTTAGGGGGCATTTCAAATGTAAAATATGATTTGTTCTTTAATTATTATTTATTCAATTTTTTGTTAAACTGAAATTTTAACTAAAAATAAAATATAAAAAAATACGAATGGAATAAACCATGATTCATTGTAGCAACAGCATTTCATATAAATTTCTACGAGAATCCAAAAGATTATTCCAATAATTAGTTGATGCACTTCCCATTGATAGATAATTATCTTGTTCATGTTTAATGAAATCTCTAATATAGTTGCTAATTAATTCCTTTAATGAAATGGTTAATGATATCCATTTTGGAATTGCATTTAATTTTTCAATAATCGAAAGAACTTGTTCAATACATGATTGAATATCTGATTCTTGTAATTGTTCTTTTTCTTGATAAAAAGATTCGCTTATTTCCCTAGTATGATATCGTATTGTCTCGATGAAATTATAAATGTCGGTCTCTCTTTTTATTTTTTCTTCGTAATTATATCTTATGTGATTTTCCATTCTTTATCTTAAGTCGTAAAGCGAATATGTTTTATTATGTTAAATATAAAATTATTTTTCAATTTTTTATGCATAACAATTAGTAAAAAAAATCAAAAAAGTTTTTATCCTCGGTTATTATTCTCATAAAGTGCATCTGTAATGCTATTATAAATGTTGTGAACTACATTCGTAGTTTCTACCTCATCAAAATGATTGAAATACATGTTTGTGTATAACAAATGACCATACATTTGAATGGCAGAACTGATTTGTTGAAAGTAATGATTATTATTTAACTGCAATTCTTGTATGCGAGGAATATTAAAGAAGAAATTCACAATCCTTGTAGCAAAAGTGTTTTCTGGTATATTTTGGATGCTTTGAAGAACAAAAGCTTCCTCATACAACTCATTAAAGAGATGATTGACAATGTGTTGGGAGTTTAATTGAATAGGTAGATTAACTTGGGTCATCTTTTCAAAGTAAAAATTATATCTAATTATTAGGAATGAAATATTTTCAATTTTATGATAATAAATTCATTCAATTTCGACCATTCATATTTTGAGATAATAGATAAAAAATATAATAATAAAATAAATAAAAAATGCATCAAACTAAAAAAGTAAAAAAATGCAAATATTGTAAAAAAACTGCGAGAAATAATAATCAAAAAAAGCTCAAACGTAATAATAAATCAAAAGCAAAAATAATAATTGGGTCAAAGATGATTGGGGGTAATGGTCCTTTAGACATATCAAAATTCTTTGAAGAATTAGGAGAAAGTAATAAAGCAGTTTTGAATACTCTTTTAATACAATCTTTAGAATCTGAGATTGATAACAAAGGTAATTTAAATGATATTATTGAATCATATAAAGAAAAGGCTAATAACCAGCTGTATGATTTTATTTATACCAAAAATGATAAGCAACAATATGTTTTGGATACTTTATGGGACCATGAAACAGGAAAACCTGAATCTATAACAGCTGGTAAACCAGGTGTTCATATTTATGTTGTAAAAATGAGTGATGGTAAATTTGCAATTATTGGTAAATTTGAAAGAAATATATCTTAATTAAATATATAAACAATAAACAAATATAAAAATCAAAATTAAAATATGTGCTGCTATTTTAGCTGTGGTTTAAGTATAGTCTTTCTAGTATCAATGATTGCTATGCTTTTATTAGTTGATAAAAAATATATGAAAAAAACCTTAATTGATAAATTAACACCTGATTTACAAGTTAAATATCAAAACCGAGTAAGTGAACGTAGAACTATTTATTTAACCGGGTTTGTTGCTGGTTTAGTAATATCCTTTATAACTCTTTTAATTATGAAAAAGTCTGTTAAAATGGATGGTATGCGTTCGGCTTGTTATGTTGTAGCGTTAACATTTATCATAACATCGCTTTATTACACTTTAGCTCCTAAATCTGACCTTCTAGTTGTTGACATAGCTGATTTAGAAACTAGAAAGGCATGGATGGAAATTTACAAATATATGAAATGGAATTATCATGCATCTATTATTCTAGGTGTATTATTTGCTGGCTTTCTAGGATATGGATTATGTTCTTAATGTTTATTTATTTAATTGAAATATGAATGAAAATGGTCGTGTAGCATTTGTAGACATAGTAATACTATTATTATAAGGTCTTCCCATTTTATATTCAAAGTCGTATAATAGTATAATATGCCCTAATTCTGGCCAACTATAGTATTTTGAAACCCCCAGGACATCTTTTTTTTTATTTTTTGATGTTAAATTTAAATAACTTTCATCTAAAGTATTAGTTTTAAAAACATTTATATAAAAACCATGTTCAATATCATTTAACATGTAATCAGCATATGTAAAAGAATCATGTTCAATAATAACCAAAAGCCCTTTATTTTTTAATATTCTTTTAATTTCTTTTAATGTAAAATCAATATTTTGCACATGATGTAATACCATTTTCATTGTAATCAAATCGACTGAATCATCGTCAAAGGGGTATGGTTTATTTAATTCTAATTCTTTGAATACAAATTTATCAATATATTTTTCTCTACCCCATTCACCTTGTTCTGAAAAATTGGATACATCAGTTCCAAATATATTATTTTTTTCTAATTTTAATAATTTTCCCAATGATATTGCGTAAAGTCCATTTCCACATCCAACATCTAAATATTTATTTATTTTAATCCCATTGGAATATCTTATAACGTTTTTTATATCATATACTAAATGTTCTTGAATTGGCACATGACCTCTACAATATTGTTGATGAGCAGCATCAAATCTTGTGCCAGAATTTCTTATAACCAATCTATTTTTAGGGTTTCTATATAATTTATTTAATTTTGTATAAATTTCATCATCTGATTTTTTCGATATTATAATATTATATAAAACAGACAACAAACTTGGTTTAAATCTTTTTAATACAATTTCTAATAATCTAGATAAAATTACAGGTTCATATTTAAATGCAATATTAACCAATGCATTAAACTGTTGACCACTTTCATATGTTTTATAATATTTTTTATAATTAAATTCTGATTTCTTCAAAGTATTATATTCGTTCTCATAACATTTAAAATTATCAGAAAATGAAGGTATATTTGCAAAGACATCTTCATCTGGTAAACCAATGTTATCAATGGTATTTTTTTTTGATTTGTATGATTTGTATGATTTTTTTTGAGTTGTTGTAATGTTATTTTTATTTCTTTTTAATACAGATTTGTATTGTTTTTTTTTTGTAATCATTCTTAAATATTATTATCTTATTAGAAATTTATTTTTATTAGATTTTTAATTGATTTGCAACTAGTAAGAAAAAATATATATGTATATATATTAAATTTAATATAAATGACTACTAGATTTTTTTGGGGAGGTCCGCCTACAAAAGAATCATTATCATCTGCATCAAAAGAACAATTAGGAACTGAAATTTCTAATTTATTAGGGATAGAGAATGATAATTCTATTTTCAAATTAACACAAGCTAATCCTCCTGGAAATGATGGTATATATAAATCTTTTCTTGAATTTATATTATTATCTTCATATACAGCCAAGAATGATAAAACTAATAATCCAATATTATTTTATCCAGTTGAGGGATTATCAGAAGCTGAAAAACAACAGTTTAGAGACAAATATCAACAATATGAAGGATATTTAAACACCCGTATGATAAAATCTAGATTAGGTCGAACCACATCATCACAAGCATCATCATTATTACCATTAACATTTAGCCAATTACATGATTATAATAGAATGGTTATTAGAGAACATATGAAAGATAAAGATTATGACGAAGTCAAGCCGATTGATTTTTTAAAAATATTTCGTCAACGTATTGAAGAAATGGATTCATGTTATAGATTTCCCACTACAAAGACTTTAAAGACTGAGAATGAAGTATCATATCTTAAAGTTGAGACAGAACGTGAAAGAATTATTCTAGATTCTATGCAAAAAAAACTGGAAGAAATGAAAGAAACGGAAGAAACTATGAGGTCAAATATTATTATGGATGAATTAAAAAAAATGGCATCATATATTATGTGGGGGTCTAAATTTATGGAATGTTATTATAATTCCGATGGTTCTTTAAAAACAGAATCAGAAGTAAATGCTTATGTAGATATAATGCTTGCAAAATTACGTGAAGCAAAAAATATGGATAGTAATTGTGTAAAAAAATTAATGACATTTTTACCATTAAATATTTTTTTTAGAAGAAACAAACAAACAAAAGAACGAGTACTTGAAGATGAGCTATTATCATCTAGTCAAGATGATGACTATGAATTTGATTTTGATGAAGATAAATTAAGAAGTTTTTATAGATCTAATGGAATTCTACTAGATTATGAAACAGGGGAAGCTAGAGAAACAAGTTATGCTGGAGAACCAACGAAAATTATTAAAGGACCATTAGTGCAATATCGTTTAGGATTGGCTGATGAATTGTTTGGACCCATATATAAGATATATTCGGAAATCAGGGGGTTATTTAATGTATATGGATTAGATGTAGATTTATTTCATAGTTGTGGGAGATATGCCACCTATAATATTTATTTAAATTTATTATTATTATATATGCAATTATTAAAAACAGATTCTGCTTTTCCTATTAGTTTATCACTGAAAAAAACTACAGAATGGGGTATTTTAGATGTCAATACCCAATCATATGAATTTAGATATAGACCACCAGTAAGAGCCAGAGGTTTGTTTGACACTGAAACTAAATTTCTTGGTGTTATTTTTTTAAAATATCAATCAAATGATAAAAGACAATATAAGTTATTACCATTATTTATTTTCAAACATATTGAACATCAGAGGCTATCAACCCTATCAAATACAGACCCAGATATAGTAAATTTTAATTATATTTTCTTTTCTCAATATACAGGTAATGCATCTGAAATTCTGACATGTGATTCAAAACTATATTTTGTAGAAGATGGTGAAATAACTCCAACAATGAGTATAACTTATCATGAATTAACAAATATGTTATATTATGGTGCAAAAGCATATATAATTGGTGATGATAGAAAAGAAATATATTTTACAATGTTACCAAATGATAATCCAGAATTACAAAAATTAGTTAGATTATTACAAATGACTCAAGTTTTTTTTGTTAAGGGTAAAATTGATGGATTCTCAAAAGAAAGATTTAAGGTTATGACAAAAGAAGAAGTTGATGTTGCGTTAAGTCAAAGACCACAAATTTGGCGATTAATGGGTAATCAACGATTAGAAGATTCACCTCCCATAGTATCGGGAGGTGGATATAAGAAAACTATGAAAAATAATAAAACTTATAACTCTAATAAACTTAATAAAACCAATAAAAAGAATAGACTTTATATTAAGAAAAATAAAGCTAATCAAACAAAGAAGATTTACAAGGATAAGAAAAGCAAGAAAAATAAGAAAAATAAGAAAAGCAGGGGGTTGTAAATCAGGATTTAATTTTAACTAAAAAAACTGGAATTCATGAAGAATGCAAAACTAGATGTATTGTTATCTTCATCATTATTTTCTTTATTTTCTACTTCATTATTATCATCATTAATATTTGATTTAGACCTTCTAGGATTTCTCTTTGACCTAAATCGATTTATTTTTTCATTTAAATCATTATCATTTGATGAACTATTTATACTGTTATTATCTTCTGTTTCGGTATTAGTATGTTTTGTATGTTCATCATCTAATCTTAAAGTTATTCTGTCTTGTGTGCTAGTTATTCCAATATTTTGCCGATATTTTTTTATTTCTTTGGTTGTAAAATTAGCAAACATGCTATAATTCGTAAAATGTTTTAAATTCATTGCAATATATCTTAATACTTGCATTAATTCAGATGAATTAGTTAAACCATGAGTTAATATTTCATTTGGATTTTCATTATTAAAAACCCGAATAATATAACACATAACTGTTTTAATAGTCTTAAGTGGATTATTACAACCCTTTTCACTACATCTTAAATAATGACAAACATGTGGAGACATTAAAATATTTCTATAATCTTGGTCATCATCAGTGATAGTTTCAGAAATATTCAAATCTTCTTCTGTTATTTCAATATCATGTATTCTTTCGACTTCTGGATTTAGTCGTTTAATCCAAATATATAATCTTTGTATTTTATCTAATCCTTCATCATCAAAAGTCAATAATGTTGCAAATATTAATCCAGTAAAACTATTAACAAAAAAACCATTCTTCGATAAATCCTCCAATGTTTTTACATTTTTAATTAAATTATTAAGATATGATTGGTCAGCTATTTTAATCATTTTGTAATGAAATAATTTATCAGGATGGTATTTCTCAATATATCTATCAATAAAACTATTAAGAAGGTTGTTTTTATTATTCCGTTTACGTATCATTTCACGAGATAATTCACATCTATCTTCTACTTTAAGAGGTTGTATTTCTAGATTCATATTCTTTCTATTTTCGTCTTTATTTTCTTCTTTGCATTCATCGTCATTACAAAAAAGTAGATTGATATTATTATCGACACCAATATCCTCATCTTCGTCTTTTTTAGTATTTATGGTATTATCTTGTTTAATATTTAAACTACTTGTTGATAGCATCGGTGTTTCAACATCATTGTTAACCAACATTTGCAAACATCTTTCATTTAATCGAATATTATCATTGTTAATTAATTCTGAATAATTATAAAATTTAATATGAAGATTAACGCTTAACTTTTTGTTAGCCATTTTGCGAAAATTCATTCCAGCACTCGCACTTTGAGTCATAAAACTAGCTGCTAAATCGACTTCAATCGAATTCATAAATTCAAATTCATATTTGAGGTCATATTCAATTAGGTTACCAATTAATCTAGAACGTATTAAATTCCGTAATTCAAGGTCGTTTTTAAATTCGTTGGGGTCTAGAAAATAACTATTCAATTCTAATATTCTTTTTTCAAAATCAATTGGGTCATAAAATAAATAATTACAATGACCTTTGTTATAAGTTTTAACATCGTTATTACTGTATTTATCACGTTCTTCAGATGTTATTTTAGTTTTTAGGTCAATGCTATTAACAGTTGCATGCATATCATAATTTAAGATGGTATGTGTGAATTCGTTGTGTTTAAAATCAATTGATGCGACACCTAGAGTTTCAACAATACTTGTGCATAATTTAGTTTTAAAGGTTAAATAATATTTGGAGTATTCTTCTATTGGTATGTATAAAACTTTATTATTAAGATTAAATCTCTTATAAATGGTTTTGTATTTTTTGTCATTATTATAAAAGATTAAACGGTCATCGTTGCGATGATTGTAATCATCCATCATGATATAAATATCATTTTGAATTAACATGTCTCTTTTAAATTTATGCCATGCTCTAGTAATCTTTTTGAGTTTATGTTTATTAAAAATAATTAAATAATTAGGGTATTCTAGCATGTCATTATTAAAAAACTTTAATTCGGTCATTTTATAACTAGATTTGTCTATAATAATTGTCTATAATGTTGTCTATAATGATAAATATGAAAAAATTATTATAAATAAAACTTAAAACAAAAAAGATTATGGTGTTTTTGTTTTTTATATTTTTGTTCAGGTTGATATAAATAATAGAAAAATTGAGATAAGGAAAATTTATATTTTACAAACTAAAAATAAAACTAACCTAGAATATAGATTATAATGCTTACTAATTTTCAAAAAGTTCGTGAATTTAATATTTCATTTGGTATTGGTCGTTCTGATAATCCAGATGCTAAACTTAAAAAACTTCGATGGGATTTAATTCGTGAAGAATCAGATGAATTAAAAGAAGCTATTAAGACTCGTAATTATTGTGAAATTATTGATGCAGTAAGTGATATTTTATATGTTATTCATGGTGCTGCTGATTCATATGGTCAAGATTTGGATAAATATCTTAATTTTAGTGCAATTGAAGAAGAAAATAAGACCATTGACATGTTGTTATTTGATTCTGTTAAAGAAATTAGAAATTTAGGTCATCGTATGGCAGCTGTTTTTGAACAACAAAATGCTTTATGTAATCTTTTTATGGAAAAACATGAAAAAGAAATGACTAAGCTACATACACTTTTGTTTTGTGATAATACATCAATGGAAACTGTAATGGAACAATTAGCTGTTTTACATAATCTAATGTATAATTTTGCTCATCTTTTTGGATTTATTTTAGATGTTACATTTGATATGGTTCATCAATCCAATATGAGTAAATTGGCCGAAACTGAAGAAATTGCTAAACAGACTGTTCAATGGTATTTGGAAAATGAAAAAAGATATGATTCCCCAGCTTATCGTTTATCTCCAGTTCTAGTTAACAATCAACCCCGGTGGGTTATTTATAATGAAAATACCGGAAAAGCATTGAAGTCAATTCATTATTACCCTGTTGATTTTACGCCATTTTTTTGAGATTCCTCAATAAACATAAATTTTATAGAATATATTTTTTATTTAAATGCGTTCAGGATTAAAAAAAAAATATATTTTATAAAAGATAAGGAGGCAAAAATGTTCTCCGAAAAACAAAATAAAAATTTTAAAATATAAAACAAAATAAATATTGAAAATGATTTAAATTAAAAAAAAAATGTTTGCGCACAGCAATTTAAATGATTGAATTAAATAATTATATGCAAACAGCGGCTTCTATTTATTCGATCGGTAATAAATACAAGTTCATTGTCATCTTGGTCTTGGTCTTGGTATTGGTTTTAGGTAATAGGTCTCATAATATGGTGTTTAGTGTTTAAATATTGTTTTGGTATGTGTGTGTATTTAATTATGTTTATGTATTGTGTTTGTTAAAGAAAAATAGAAAACAAATAAAGAGTTAGGGGATTATTTTTTTGTTTTATGTAGTTTAGGGGGATAGATTTTGTGTTATCTGGGGGTTGTGCTAATCAAAAATAAATTTCATTGTAAATCTATTTTTTAAAGCATCCTTAAAACACTAACATGAGTTTTTTACTTTAGATTTTATCCATTCATAAAGAAGTTTAAAATCGCCTTTGAAAACAGCATTCAAAAGCGATACTTAATATACCATTTGAATTTCAGGAACCCAATGAGATGTTCTTCCATCTTTTGTTTTTTCAGCAATTATTTTATTACCATTCGGGTCTTTTTTCTTCATATAAACAGCGAAAGTGAATGAATATTCACCTTCCTTGCCTCTAATATCAGAATAATCTCTGATACTAGCCCCTCCAGCTCTATAACTTCTTTTGATTTTTTCCAAAGCTATTTTAAATATATTCTTAATAATATCATCTGGAATATTATTAACAACAGAATCAGGTGCAACTTTTGCTTGATAAAGTATTTCAGATTTTAAATAATTTCCAATTCCTGAAAACACAGATTGGTCCATCATAACTGTTGAAATTTTTTTCTTACCATTCTTTTTATTTTTCATCTTTTCTAGATACTCATCTTCTGTAATTTTATCATTTAAAAGGTCAGGACCAATGTCATCTAGAACTGTATCTAATATTTTTCTATCATTTGTCCATTTTAAAGTTCCAAAATGACGAGGGTCAACAAACCAAATAGAATCTTCTTTTCCTGTAGTTTGATAAATTATTTCACAATGATTATGTTTTTGAGCTTTGTCTAAAAACCATCCACCACTCATTAATAAACGGCACATTAAATACCAGCCTTTTTCAAAAACAAAATATATTAATTTACCTTTTGATTTAACTTCTAAACATTTCAATGGTAATGCGGATTTAAAATCATTATAACCATCTGGTGTTTTTTTAAGAAATTTGCTTCCTTCTGGAAGATTAACATCAATAACTAATTTATTTTTAATGGCATGGTTTAAACCATCTTTGATAATATTAACTTCAGGACCTTCAGGCATCTTTTATTATTATATATAATAATTAAATTCTTCTTATTTTTGTTTAAGAATAAAAAAATAAGAAGAAAAATAATAAGAAAAATAAAAATACATTAGTCTATATTTCTAGTATCGATTGGTCTAATATTATCAACTATAACTGGTTTAGGATGACCAAATTGTTGAAAATTATTTGCCATTCTTTTCCATTCAACCGACATTTGTTCTGGTGGTTGATTTCTAGCTTGTTGTTTGTTTTCATAATTCTGTTGAAAAGCACTTCTTTCTTGAAGTAATAATGAACTATTTTGTTGTATTGATGATTTATAATCCGAAGTTGTTGTTGGTAATGCAGCTGTTTTTGGTAATGGTAAAAGTGTTTGCATACGTTCATTATTAGCTTCTCTATGATTAACTCTAGAACTTTCATTGGTTCTAGGCAAAGAACCAAAAATAGGATTATTACTAGAATTAGGGTGATATTGATTAAATACATTATCATGATTATTGTTTTGTGATTGATAGTCTGGTAATTTGCTAAATGACGTATAATCTTTATATTGGTCATTATAGCTAGAACGAAATGAATCCATTGGAGTCATAAAAGTTGGTGGACTAAGCATCGGGTTGTGTAATGATTTTGGTAAACTGCAAAAATCCTGCATTCTTTCATTGTTAGCATCTTTATTAGCTTTTCTATTTGTTTGATTGCTAAATTGATTACTTAAATGATATGGTTGATGGTTATGATAGTCATTTTGATAATTATCATATTGTTTCTGATTAGAATATTGTTGTGGAACTTGTTGAGGAACTCTTATTGATTGTGGTATTTCTGGTTTGTTAAAACTTTGAAACATTAAAGAATCCATTCGATTATTCATACCATCTCTATTATCTTTTCTAGTATAATTAACATCTGATGAAGTATCTCTTTCTTGATTAGAATTATAATTGGTGGCCATATATTGTGGATTATTCTGAATTAAAGACATATCAAAATAATGTTGCGCTTTACCTTGTGTTGGTAATGTTAATTTCATATTACTAACTCTTTCATTAATATCATCTCTAAATTCTTCTTCTTTGTTATTTGATGAATATCTTCCAGATTGAGGAGTTTGTGGTATATTTGTATTATATCTGTTCATGTGATTAATAATTCTAATTATTAACATCTCATAAGATTTTAATCTAATAAAAAAAACGGTCAAAAATTAAATTTCTGATTATTGTAATAAGAAAAAAGGGAACTCGTAAATGCACTTATTTGTGCTAATTTTTATAGTATTAACAATTATTATAATTTATTCTGAAATTTTAACTGAAAATTTTGAAATTATTAAACAAATGGCATCTGATAATAAAATGTATTATGTTCAAAATTTTGAAGATAATAAAGAAGCGGCTGATACCATATCTAGTATTTCAAAACAATGTTCTGCTTTAGTCGAAAATTTAACTGTTAAATATCCGAATGATTCAGATGTAATGAGATTACAAAAAAAATTTAATCCTAATAATATGAGAGAAGCCGAAGATTCTCAAGGTCAAACCTCTTATACTATTAATAAAGGAGAAATGATGCATCTTTGTTTAAGACATAAAGATAAAGAAAAATCATTACATGACCATAATTTATTGATGTTTGTAGCTATCCATGAATTAGCTCATATAATGAGTAAATCAATTGGACATAATCAAGAGTTTTATAAAAACTTCAAATTTTTATTAACTGAAGCTGTGGAAGCTGGAATATATAGTCCGGTTAATTTTCAAAACAATCCTGTTAAATATTGTGGGGTGAATGTAACAAATAATCCATATTTTGAGTAATTCTATTCTGATTTTTCATGGTCTTCACCAAAATGACCATCATCATCTCCTTCATCTTCATCTTCATCTTCATCAAAACCAACAGGGTCAGTGTTTATGGTTTCTGGTAATAAAGGTTGTTTTATCTTGGGTTCAGCATAAATAGGTTGAACAGTTTTTATTTCTTCTGCACATTGTGTGCAATATTCATTACTACCTTGGTCACCATTAGGCCCTTGAACACCCTTTGACCCAACATATCCTTTTTGATTTTTAACTTGTTTATACATCATTATAGTTCCATAAGTAATTATAACATTAATAACAATTATAAATCCAAACCAGTTAACTATCATTTTACTTTCTGGAAAATTTAATTTTTTTTGAGCATATTGTATTAAAAAAATTAAAGCACCAATTATTATTATAAATAAAATTGTATATCCATAATTACTTGCTATGGTTTGTAAAAATCCATAATATTGTATTTCTTTTGATGTCCCCCCTAATTCTCCTAATAGAGGGTCATCTGTTTTATCTGTTTTATTATTGTTACTAGTTGATTTTTCTGTTTTATCATTTTTACTAGTTGATTTTTTTCCCGACATTTTAATTCTTTTCTTTAATTCTTTTCTTTAATTCTTTACATTAAAAATGGAAAAATAAATAATGAAAATAAATGCAAATATAATTTTGTTGTTTAACTCATGAATTGACTATATGTTATATTTGACATAGCTTTTTTCTCAGATTCTTTTTCTCTTTGGTCTCTAACTTTACGTGCTTGTTCTATTTTTTCAGCTAATTTATTCTTAATAATATCTAGAATTTTTTTAAGTTGTTCAGTAGTAACCTTGTTAAAATCCATGTTATTAACTCTGGAATTAAGCTCCTTTTTCATATCTTTATCAAAATAATCATCAATGTTTTGTATTGTAGTAAAATCGATGGTTGTATTATGGTCAAAATATAATTGGTCATTAAGTTTTTTAATTTGAGATGTTATTCTAGTTCTTTCTTCATCTCTACAGTTTTCCTTAATTTTAACATAATATCGATTCATTTCTTTTAATAACCATTCTAATCTTCCAGTTGTAAAATAACTAAATTCCTGATTAGCTATTTTTTCATTATAATTTTCAATATTTTTAAATTGGCCATCAATTCTTTTCATCATATCATTATAATAATTTGTTAAATAACCTTGATTACTACATCCACTGAGTGATGAAGCATCTGTTAATTTAGTAGAAACCATTTGATATATTTTTCCAAGGTCACTGATAACTTGATTACGTTTCGGGTCAGAATCAACAAATTTAAGACATGATTTACGAAATGCATAAGTTAAAAATTGAGGTTTAATAAAAGTTTGAAGATAATCTACAAAGAATTTATGTTGTCGATATTCGACATCATCTAAATAAATCCCCCCTTCCAATGCATCATCTTCATTAGCAGCAATTTGATGTTCTAAACCACCTGGAAAAAGATAATATAAATCATCCCATAATGTCATAGCAGGGTCAATTTTTTCTTCGGCTTGATTAATTACAACTTTTTTTTGTTTCTTAAGAGTGTTGATATAATCATCTGCACTAGGGTCAACTGTTAAACCTAGATTAGCTAATTTACTATTAACAACTTTGATTTCATTTAATGATAAATTATGGAAAAGAGTTTCAAATGCATTCTTTTTTTGGAGTAAATCAAAATCAACATATTTAATATTAGGTATACCAAATGTTTTATTTGGGTCCTGAAATAATTTAACTGTTACTGCTGGATTTTGTTTAAAATATGAAACAAAATTTTTTAATTGTGTGATATCCTCATTTCTACTAAATATTTCATTTAATCTTTTCTTAAAAGCATTAAAAGATGTTACACCTTGTGTTTTAGGGTCATCTATGAAATTAAATTTATATAACCTGTCTGACATTAATTTATAACTATATATCTGAGCTTTATTAAAGAAATCTAAGTATTCTTCAAAATTATTTATTTTATTAACGATTTTATTGAATATATTACCATTAAATTCAATTGATGTAATTTGTCCATCGGTATTTCTAATATTTTGTATAAAAGAAGTATCTAGGGCTTTTTTAGATTTTCTAGCACCATGATAGATGATAGATGTTTTTTCTTGTAATAAAGCAATCAATTCTTCTTGTTTAGCTGGAACCGCCATATCGGCTTTAGCATCATAGTATTCTGGATTACCTTCAACAATATTATAATATAAACTATTTGTTTTATAACTGCTACCAGAGACTTTACAATAAAAATTATTTAATGGTGTTTTCCAAAAAGAACAGAATACAAATGGTTTTCTAGGTGGATTACTAGGTATAATATCAATTGCAGGAAAACTAGCAACATAATTTAAATGGTGACCTGTAATTAAACATTCAATGGGCAAACATGCGAATAATGTAGGGTCTGGTTTACGTGACCCCCAAGAAGCAAAATGTCCTAAACTAGTATACCCTTTAGGGGCAACAGCGTCCCAAATTGTTATTTTTGTAATACCATCAGTAATAGTTGTTATTTTTGTAAAATCTGTTGGTTCTTCTGAACCAAAACCAGCTAGATAGGAACGCTGTTGTGATGCAGTTTTTTGTGGGGAGATTGTATCGCCAATTGGGGATAAACCTAACATACCTACAGGTCTCCAAATTGATATTTCACCTAAAATATTTGTTGTGCTATTAATCCCAGCAACTTTATTATATTTATCAGAATATTGAATACCAATTTCTCTGTTTGCACTACATTTACCACATGTAGTTTTTTTACCTTGTTTACCTTGTGCACCTTTTTTACCTCTAGGACCTTTTTCACCATATATATTATTTTTTTTACTTTCAAAATAACCACTCATAAAGACGATATTTACAAAATTAAGACCTATCAAAAATATATACCATAAAAATATTCGATTACCATAACTTTCTTGTAATCTTTGTCTAAAAACGATACTAAAGAAAAGTGTTGCAATTAACCCAATAAATGAAACTACGAATATACTTTTTGGATTTAATTCAGCAAATCCCGTATAGGCAGCCTTTGCGTCATCTATAATATCCATTTTTTATCTTTATGTTATTCTAAGATTTATTTTTGAATAAAAATAAATGTTCGAATAAATATAAATAGAATCAAAATTATAAAGTAATAAATCAAATATGTTTAATCAAAAAAATCAATCAAATCAATCCAAAGCTAATTTTGCTTTTAAAAACCATAACTTACATAACTTATTTAATACCCAAGGTTCGACAATCTTTTATCCTGAAATAAATAAAAATATGGATTCGAATTCAATGTATCAACCAAATTATAATGTATCAACTTCAAATAACTCAATACAAAAACCCAAAAATGAAATTATTAAAGATGAAAGTATGCAAGCTTATTTAATTATTGAAGAATATTTAGATGGTCAAGGTATATCTAAGAATCATGTTCTAGATAGAGTAATTGATTATATTTATATGAATGAATTAAAAAATCAAACCGAAGATGGATTTTTAAAAGATAGAATTAGTCTATTTGTTAATAATTATTTTGTAAAAAACAACATCACACATGATTTTTTTATTATGAAAATTAAAGGTATGATAAGTAATTTAGCTGCCGTAGGTCAAAAAGTAACTTATAATTGGGAAAGAATAAAAGGGTCGGAAATCTCTATGATAGCTGAATTATCAAATACTATTTATAAAGCATATCAACAAAAGCCTCAACAAAAGCCTCAACAAAAGCCTCAAGTTAAAACTTCATTTGATATTTATAATGTATTAGATAATATCATGCAAAGCAAACCTTCAGTTGAGAAAAAAGAAACAAAGCTGAAATCATCTTGTTGTGAACTAGAATCTAGAATTGTTAAATTAGAACAACTTGTAGATAGTTTAACAAATGAAATTAATGAATTAAAAAGAAATCAAATTAGAACTTCTCAATTAGAATCACAACTAAATGATATATCATCAATAATTAATCAATCGTCAGTTTATTCGGATGATTCTTCGGAAGAACAAAATGTTAATAATAATTGTAATAATTGCGAATATTATGATTTACCTCCTTTAGTAAGTGATGCAGTTCATGTTCCCTATGTTGTTAATAATTGTCAAAATACATGTAATTGCGATTGTCAAGAGGATGATGACACAGAAACAGAAAGTGAAGAAGGTGAGGATGATACACCTATGCAACATAATCCCAATACTACCAATAATCTCGATGTTAAAGAATTTGATTTAAACAAATTTATGAATAATGCTGAGAAAATTGGTAAAACAATTGCAATTGAGTTTATCAAAAATTTTAGATTACCTTTTAACGAACAATAGAATTTAACATTTCCCTCTTTTATTTTTATAAATAAAAATCTTAATGTAATATAAAATTTATACATAAAGAGCATGAGTAACCCATATGCAGCACTTCCTTTAGACAAAAGTAATAATAATCATAGTAATCATAGTAATAATAATCATAATGATACTGCTTCACATGTCAAAGAATTACCAAAAAATTGGGCAAAAGCTCATTATGCAACTATATACACACAATCACAATCTGGAACGCAAATAGCACATAGCTTCATTCCTTATCAATTTAGTAATGCAGTTTTACAATATTTATTCGATAACGGTAAGATAATTTTTAATCGTGATGGTAAAGTATCGATTAGTGATTTTCCATCTTTAGTTTATACACAAAATAATAGTGTTTCTTATGACCCTAGAGCACTTAAATCTGATAGTGATAAAAAGAAACAAGAATTTAAATTAATAAAATTTCGTGAATTATCCGCTAAAGAAATAGATGAAGACACTGTGGAAATTATATTAGAAAACTTATCAACCCAAGAATCTTCATCTTCTGATATAGGAGTAAAAACAACAAAACATGTATTAAAAACACCTTCTTATTTGCAAAGAATCAAGAGTTTGTTAGCCCATTTTATTAAAGAAGAGTCTGGAATTTATGAATTAAAGCAAACAATGCATGCTTTATCTGATGTTGGACTAAACAGTTCACAAGGAGCTTTTAGTCAATCTAAAGATGAAACTTTTATTTTCGACCAAGATAAACTATCACTTCAAAAATTTGTATTGCACAATTTTTTTAAAGAAAATGGTAAAAATTATTTATTATTTGGTTATCCTTCACGAGCTAATATGGTTGATTATTATCTTGATGATGAAATACGTGAAGCTATTAATACAATTTTACAACAACAATCAACTGTTCGACTAGAACAAATAAGAGATTGCTGGAATAAATTAAATCCAACACAACAATTAGCATCAGATGGTTCAAATGACCATATTTTAACTGGTATATTAAATGATTCATCAAATAATTTTCCTCATTTGGAATATGTATTAGGTTCAGAAAAGTTTGCAGAACTTAGAGAATTAGTATGTAATAATGTTAATTTTATTATGCAAAAATTATTAAGTCGTGGAGATACAAGATTAAGTTATGTATTTCATATATTTGAAATAGTGAAAGAAAAAGGGGGGTTTAGATTAACATCACCAATAAAAAGATTATCTCTTATTCGACAAGAACATCAAGGAATACTTCAACAAGCTAGAGATTTAATTATTTCTTTAATATATACTCAAAAATCATTTCAATTTCAAAATAAGAATGAATTTAGAACACTACCTATACAAAATGACAATTTATTAATATATGCTAACAATAATATACATTTTTGTTTAAAAGTTGAATATATAGATCCATTAGCTAATTTTCATAATTATTATTATAATATGAATAATATTTATCAAATCGATGATTTAATTGGGGCAACTGATAAATGGGAAAGTATAAAATTAATATTTTATTCATCATATGAAAAATTAGGAATACAAGACTATGATGAAAGTAATGATGGAAATATTGATGAAAAAAATGATGGAAATAATAATAATCAATTTGGTGGTGGATTAGACAATTTAGGTCCTGATGATAATTCAAGTTTCATTAGCGATACAAGTACAAGTATGAGAATAATTACATTTAATACACAAAATAATAAGAAATGTAGATTACTTTTACAAAAAGGATTAGATTATTATTTGATGGAAATCAGTCCAAGTTTAAATGTTGATATTGCCCAAACCATAAAAGATACCTTAATACACGGTTCTAAAATACAAAAAACCGAAGTTTTTTATGACACAAGTAGCGAAATATCTTTATTAGATATTAGAGGTCTTTCAGGAATAAAAGTATTTAGATATAAAACATGGAAACTTACTCCTGATTTTTTTCTAACACATCAATTAAAATCTTTTTTTTCACCAGTTTCTAAAGGATTTTTTAAACAAAAACTTAAATTTAATACTGCCCCAACAATTGAATTAGATGATTTCTTAACCCATAAAAAAATAGAAATTAAGAATCCAGGTTTTTATATTCCGGCATTGGGAAAAAATTTACTTTTTAGTTATTATTCATATTTAATAAATAATCTTTTAAGACCATTTTCTATTACTTTACCAGACAATATAAAACTAGATAATGTAAGTATAACAAGATTTACACCTAGCGAATCTAAAACATATGACAGTCTAGCACCCAAAACAGAATCTGGTATTTTAATGAATATAGAAATAACCGTAATCGATAAAAAAGATTTTGATTATGTGCTTTTATTTATGTCAAACCCAAAACAAGTTTTAAATCCAAAAAATAGAGAGTTGTTTGTTAGAAAAGCTATATGGTTGATTCCAAAATATCTAGGAGATATTCAAGAATTATTAAAAAGATTAGCAACTGAACATTTAAGAACAGTAGATATACCAAACTATCTGTCAAATCCATACACATTAAGTTCATCTGATGTATCAAAATTAGAATATTGTTTAACAATTGTTAAAGCTATTGTTGAAAATGAAAATAAAACGAATTTAAAGGGCAGACATGTAAGTTTTAAAAGTCATTTATATTATGATTTAAGTCATGCTTGTTTTCATATGCATCTTTCTTTAGATACAATTTATCAGGAATCATATAAAGATGAAAGTCATATTAGCAGATTAGGGAGAACAATTTTAACGGAAAGATACATTGAATTACAGAAAAACTCATTTTATAATTCTGATACTTTGGCATTTTTTGGTAAATTAGATATCTCTGAAATAATTATGTCTTATGGTTTATATAAAGAAAGAGATATCGGTTTAAGTGGTGGAGGAAAAGCAATGAATGATATTAATCTTGATAAAATAACTATTAATTCATTATATGAATATATACAAAATAATCATGAACTTGCATTTGAAAAAAAAATCTTAGAAATGTATAAAAATTTATCAAAAATTTTTTTCAGGAATAATCAACAATTTATTCCAGGTATTACATCATTATTAAGAACACAATCTATAATTAATAAATATTTTAATAAAAATATGACTACCCTGATAATAACTGAAACATTTACACATTTATTACCTATTATTCATATGAAAAAAATAGAAAATTTGCAAATCTCTTTATTATTATTTGATAATAATGGAAAGAGTAAAGATATGAATAATTATTTTAATGCTATACAACAATTAAATAAGTCAAATAGTATTTCATCAATATACGGTTCTTATGATACTGACATAAAACAATTACTATATCAAAAATATGAAGAAAATTTTGATTTAATTAATATTACTTATTCGGAATATAATTATGAACAATTCATGTCATCAATATTAATAGCTTTAGAAAATATAAAAAATCATGGTTCGCTAATAATTGATGGGTTTTATAAAAATATACCTAATGATAACAACATTAATGCTTTATCTTTTATTTTATCATTATTAATATCTAAATTTAAAAAATATCATATTATTACTCATGAAAACTCAACTTATTTAAAAAAAAGAATATATATCAAGTTTGATAATTATAAAAATAATGATAATGATAATGATAAACAATTAATAGCACAACTTAAAAAACAAAGTGTTACAAATTTTACACAAATCAAATTAATAAATAATGTAAGAAAACAAGGGATGCTACTCATCAATAAAATAAATAAAGAAATAAAAATTTTTAACCAAGATTTAAAAGTAAAATTAGATACTTTTAATTATAATCCCGAATTCTATATCAGAATTACAGTCAATCAATTATTTACAGAATTTAAAAATGTAATTAATTATTGTGAAGAAAATAAAATACCATATAATAAATATTATTTGCATGAAATAGATAATTATTATCAACATATAATAAACAATCTATTTAGTTTGAATAATCCAATAAAAAATACTATTATTATATATAATCAAAAATCTTATCAACAGAAAAAAACACAAAAAATAAAAAAGAATGTTAGCAAGAAATTAGGTAAATATTCCAGTCAAAAAGCTAAAAATAATAAAGTGATTAAACAGGGGATTTATAAGATTGATAATTCATATTATCAAAATTCGAAACCATATACTTATGATTTTTTTAATCATATCACTGAAAAATTATCATTTATAAAAAATCTTCGTAAGAATATTATAATATTACATGGATATGACTATTTAACCAAAGTTTCTAAAATTACTGAAGATTTTACCAGAGGATTATCATCATATTTAGATGCTAAATTTAAATTACCTAACAAACCTAGCAATGCTTTTGTTAAAATATGGGAAATCTATACAACCTTTAATTTATTTGACCATCGCAAAAAGAAATTTAATACATTTCATTTCTGTGAAGCACCTGGACAATTTATTTGGTCAACAGAATATTTCATAAAGAAAAAATTAGGCTATGATTACTCTTTTAACTGGCATGCTAACAGTTTAAATCATAAACATCCTAAAAACATAGAATTATACGGAAAAGTGTTCGGTGATGATTATGGATTTATTAAAAAATATCCAGAACGATGGTTATATGGTAAAGATGATACTGGTGATATTACAAAATCAGAAAATATTAGAAATTTAAGAGAACAAATTAAACAAATAGGTCCACAGGATATCGTTACTGGTGATGCAGGATTGTTAAGTTCAGAAATACCATTAATAAAATTACAAATATTGGAATTTGCACAAATATGTATGGTTGCCGCAACATCTTCTATAGGTAGTCATTGTGTGGTTAAACATTTTACTCCTTTCTTAAATTCACAAGAAGATTCTGTTATGGCTGGGGGATTATTTGTAAATATGATTTATTTGTATTCATTAATGTTTGAACAAATATATTTATTTAAACCATACACTAGTAAACCATCTTCAGGAGAATTTTATATCATTGGTAAAAAATTCATGGGGATTAGTGATAATGATTTAGATACATTATTATCTGTGTTAGACAATTTCCATTTAAATCAAACTTTTTTTAATAAAAATAGAATACCAGATTCATTCGTTCGTCAAGTCTTTGATTTTATTGATAAAATGTCTAATTATAATATTCAAACTATCGAAAAGGAAAACTTTTTTATGACATGTTTAGCTGATAAAGATGAAAAATTACGAAAGGTAACAAATTGTATGGATTATATGAATCCAGCTAAACTAGAAGAAATACAAAAAAAGAGATTTAAAGAATGGGTTAGAATGTATGACTTTGTCTAGTTTAGTTTCATTTTTTTAGTTTATTTTTCTTATTATTAAATTAAAATTATAAGAAACCATAATGGAGTTCTTTCCTAATCTTGATGTTATTCCTCCAGAATATAAAGATTTTTTTGCTAGATTAAAAAGTGGTCGATTACAAACTACTAATAAAAGTGGAAAATTAACAATCAGGGGAGATTTAAGCCATACAGATGATACAGCAACAATTTTTAGTAATATTCCTATAAGTCAAGAAAGTCAATCTAAACAATCTACATTGATTAGATTTGTGTCTGAATGTATATTAGATTTTATAAATCCTAGTAATACAAATACTTTTCAATCTTTCCCTATTCTAGGATTAGAGGGGGAAGATTTAGAATATTTTAACAAAGTATCAAAAGAATATAGCACTACTTATGATGTTACTCCAAGAACAGTTCAAACTTTTGATGAATTATTACAAAAAAATAAAGCTGTTACAGAGACTAAAGATATGCCATCGTATTTTGATACAATGAATAAAAAAGAAATATATGAAATTCTGAGAGAGAGATTATCTCAATTAGGAAGTTGTTTAACAAATGTTAAAAAATCTGAAGGAAATAAATTATATTATAGTCTTGAGGCTGCAAGAGAAGCCTCTTTAGTTGAGAGTTTGGCATCAGCTTCAGAATCTGATTTTCCTCATATTTTAGGTGAAATTTCTGATACTTTTCAGTTAAGTAGAGTTTTGTTTAATGCAGATTATAGTGAAAAAGCTATAGATTCTTTAATTGACGAATTTGAAAAGGAAGAAAATGCTCAAAAAAGGAAATATTTAGCAACCTTTTTACCAATAGATTTATTTATTATAACGGATAATAATGGAGAAATCATTGTTACATTAAAAAAAGACGAGCTCAAGGCTTTTTTAATTAATAAAGGAAGTAACCATCAAAATATTCAACAAATGATTCTTGGTTATGGTATTGATTTACATCAAGAAATATTTAAACAATATCCACAAATTGTATCATCAATGGCATTACAATTTGACCCAGCTAATAATTGTGGTAATTTAGTGGATTGGTCGATTTTGTATAACATGTTTACTATTTTCTTATATGCTCAAAGTAATACCAAGGTTTTCCCAATTAGATTTCGTGTTCCTAAAAGCGCAAGTGATTCAAATGATACTTTTAATCTTAGATATACAACTCCAATTGATTTAGACTTATTATTTCAATCATGTACTTTTATAGGTGTTCATCTATTAAAATATAAATATAAATTGAGAAATGGGACTTATCAATCTAGGTTATGGTTTATATTTACATTTAAAATATTAAGTTCTGTTGACCATCGTAAAACATTAAGTAATTTAGGGTATTCATATCATTCTGGTGAAAGAATATATCACATGAATGTTGACCTTTTTTTAAATCTTTTGGAGTTTGATGAGATTTTTAAAAAACAATCTATTACATTCAAGGAATTTAAAAGTATATTTCGATATTATGGGATGAGACCTTATATAATTGATAATGATACAACAAATCTTTTTTTAACAAAGTTAGAAAGAGGTGATTCTAGGTTAACTAATTTATGTTCGCGATTAAATATGAAAGAGGTTAGTATTCAAGGGCATAATATGGGACAACAAACAAGATATAGTATTACAATAGGTGGTTCTAGAAATAATATAATTAAAGTAACTTTTTCCAAACAATTAAAAATGATAGATGAACCTGTTTGGGGGGTCTTTTATAAACAATATCTAAATATACGTATGAAATCAATTAAACAAATTAATAAAACATCAATCGACAATTTTGCTTATCCTTATTTTTTTACAAATGAAGAATTACAAAATAAATTATTTAAAACCAAACCACATAAATTTAATAAATATATACCATTTACATCTCAATTTTATAGATGTATTGAAATATTTAAAATATTTTTAGAAAAATATCTTATATCAAACTCAGATTCTATTGTAACAGAGATAGGTTCGGTACCTGTTTTATCAGAAGTTTTAAAATATTATAACTATAAAATAGGCGGATTAAATTTTTATAATCAATATTATACATATATGCTTAATGAAAATAATGATAAGATTGAAAATTTAGAAATGTTATATAAAAAAATAAAAGACACATATGATTTTAATTTTTATAATCTAAATGAGTCTGTATATTCATTAATTGAAGATAGTAATTCTATTAAACAATCTAATATTATTAGTTATAGTATATATAATTTAAACTTTTATAACAACACTGTAATGATTGACAATTATACCAACATTATTAATCTTTTTATTGGATTATTGGTTGGATTAAAATATTTAAATCATGGTGGTATTTTTATATTAAGTTTTAATGCAATTGTTAATAAAGCCACTGCTGATATCTATTTAATTGCCAAAAAATATTTTAAAAAATCAGCTTTATATTATCCTGAAGTTGCAAATATGACAAAACGCTCTGGTTGTTATGGTATTTTTACTGATTATCAAGGATGTTCTAAAGAAGATTATGATAAATTGTATGATATTTTACAAAACTTAAAAAAAACCTATCCAACATATCCAAAAGATTTTAATATTGATGACAAACAAATAATTGATATGTATGAATTATATAATAATAATAAGCAAACTAAAAAAAAGAGGACATCACAAAATATAAATAAATATATTTATAGCTTCCTAGATTTACCAGAAACATCTGATGAATATCAAGAAATCATTGATTTCAATAACAATAGATACATCAAACAATTAGAATTCTTAAAAAAATTAACAGAAATTATGAAATTACCAGAAAATGAATTACCTAAACTTCCAACACAAGAACAAATTACATATAGTATCATGTATTGTAAAAAATGGGGGATTGAATATTTTCCTTATTATTATGATTCAAAAGTAATGAATGACAAAATGGGTCAACAAATATTAACTGAAATATATGGTAATATTGAACCTATTAGTTATAAATTCAAAACATCTTTACCTAGACTAACACAGAAAAATAGTTTACGAAAGACTAAGAAAACTATGAAATCTAAAAAAATCTCTGAATTTCATTCTCTTAATCTTAATTTCATGCAAGAAATAACCAATATTAATAATTTAATGGTTCAAACAGGTTATATGATAGATAGTCGTCGTGATTTTGATGTTAAAGACCCTAAACATCAATTATATAATTATTTTATGGCTAATGTTTTATTTAGATTCTATAAATCATCAGGAAAGGAAATAGAAAATAACCTAGCTTTTATGGTTCGAGATAAGATACAAAGAAATGTCTCTCAAGCATGGTTAAAATTATATGAAATCTTAGCCGAAACTAATATTATTTCCAAACAAAAAACCACTTATAAAACGTTTCATTTATGTGAAGCACCTGGTTCGTTTATTGACTGTTTAGACTATTTTATAAAGAAAGAAACAAATGTTAAACAGTTTATTTGGAATGCTCAATCTCATAAACCAACTAAAGGAAAAACATATTTTGGAGATGATTATGGTATTATCAAGGGTTATCCTAATAGATGGCATTGGGGGAAGGATGGTGATGGTGATATAACCAGTTGTAATAATATCTTTTCATATAAAGAATTATGTAAGGATATTGATTTAATAACTAGTGATTGTGGTTTACCAATGAATGAACCTGGATATCATAGAGTATTATTTTCTAGTATGGTAGCTATTACTTATTTATTACCAAAAGGTGGTGATATGATATTTAAAATCTTATTACCAATTGATATTCCTATAATCTGGAATATAATTTATCTATGGTTTAATAATTTTAAAGAATTCATGTTTTTTAAACCAGTTCAAAACCATCAAAGTCGTGAATTTTACATAATTGGTAAAAAATATTCTGGAAAACTTGAAAATAGTAAAATAATGACACAATTATTGAACCTAGTTAAAGATTCTAGAGATACGTTTATGACTGTTGATTTATTTGATAATAATTATTCTGAACTTTTTACATCACAAATGATAGATATAAGTCAAAAGTTGTGTGATAATTGGACTTTTACAATCCAAAAACAAATATATTACAGTGATAATATGGATTCATTAGATAAATCATTTAAAACAAAGGCGAAAGCTTTTATTAATCAAAAGAACTTAGATTTTATTGAAAAATATAATTTAGTAAAAATAGAAAAATAGAAATATTTAATGTCTATTCTAAAGACAAACATTACCACCTCTTTGTGAATTTGATAATTTTTTGGTTGTTTTTTTTGTTGAACAGTTATAGCTTAAAAGTTCAACTAGAAGATTATTCAAATCGTCTTTATTATTTGAGTAACTAATTTTACGCCAAAATGATTTAGGATTAGATAAATAAATTTCAACTAGATTATTATCTAAGTAACTCTTTCTAGATACATTCGGAGTGTTATGTAATTTTATTGCAATATTTTGAATAATTTCAGCTATAATTTTATCACTTTCTTTTAAAATTATTTTTTTAACCTTTGCTTTTTTAATGGATGTTTTATTATTTGATAAATCAGTTGATGTATTTACTGTATAAATTTCTGCAAAATCCTTTCTTCTTTTAATCATTTCCTCTAAAAACATAAAATTAGCCCCCCATGTTCTGAACATTTTGAGTGTAATATCTGGATGATATTTATAAAGAAATTGATTAATATCAAGAGGTTTTATTAATTGTTGTTTTCCATTTTCATCTAAATATGTAAATAGAAAGCTACCTTCAGTATTATTTTTTTGATTATCCATATTTTTAGTAATTAGATTTAATTCTTTTAATAATGAAATGATTAATTGGTCTTTAACAACACACTCATTCAATACTCCTTTTTTCCCAATGAATTCTATTTTTAATTCTTTACCTTTGAAAAATAAATGTTTCGATTTAAGAGTTGATACACCATGAGAATCATTTTTATTAAAATAATGAATATTGCCAATTCTGAAATAACATTTATCTAGAATATATAAAACTAGGGCAATCATTTTTTCTTTGTCTGTAATAGGTTTGTTATTAACTAGAATTGCTCGAATATCTTGTCTAATTTTTGTTATGTTTTCACCAAAATGTTTTAAATAGCAATATTTGTTTTTAGATTGTTGAATAACGAAATTTTTATTATATATATATTGTTTTCTTCCTTTATCATCTATACCAACTGCTTGTAAATAATTATTTGGATTAGCAGAAATACGTATTTCAGTATATGCTGGTGGTATTGACATTTTTTTAATTCTTTCTAATGTTTCGGGGTCTTTAATTTGGTCATTACGTTTATCTAGATATATAAATCTTTTTTTCTTTTGACTTTGAGGGTTGATAACAACTCTTTTAATTTGCATTTTTGAATTATTTGACATTCTTAGGTATTTTGTATTAAAGTTATTACCTATCTTATTGAGCTTAAAAGAAAAAAATATTTATTAGTAAAGTAATAAATAAAATCAAAAACACAATAATAAATAAATACAAAATATTATTATGCAAAAAAATGATAATAGTATTAACTTAATAATACAATTAAATCCAAATATATATTTGGATTGGAATTTAATAGAAAAAAGAAAAACTCAATTTCAACCAATGCATAAGATTTTATTAACCCATAAATTAGACAGATATTGTAATCAAAGATTTATATATTTACAAAAAAGATATATGTCTAATAAATTATTTGAGAACTCATTACAACCTAGAATGATATTATTAAGAAAAATTTCTGATGAAATTGAATATAATCTAGATATTATAAAAAGTATTTATAAACTTAATGCCATACATAAAGAAAGAATGAATAGAAAAAATAAATCAACGTATGATATACATGAAGATGAAATAATCGCAGTATAAAATGAAAACAAAAAATATTTTTATTTTTTTTGAAAAAACCACTTAAAATTTTCTTTATTTATATATTTTGAACTTCATTACTAATCAGATGACTGAATATAGTTTATTAATAGATAAACTAGGTGATAAAAATGAAATCACCGGATTGTATCTATTCAATCTTTATTATTATTATTATAATCATGGTTATACAAATTTAATATTAACTGAAATATCTAATCTAATGATTTTAAGTTTTTCGGTATTTTTAATTATATTTGTTATCCAATGTCTTAATTTATCAGACTTAATTAAATATTCAATTAATGAACCTATTGATATAGGTAATTTTATAAAACTAGATAATTTTTGGAATTTTAACATATTAATCACTGTATGTTTCACCATATTTATTGGTTATCTTTTAATACAATTGATGACTATTTATGCCAGTATAAGAAAGTTCTGGAAAATTAGAAAAATATATAAAAATGATTTAAATATTGAATCAAAAGAACTGGAAACATTAACCTGGAATGACATTAGTAATAAAATTATTAAACATTATTGTGTTCCTAATTTGAACATGTATACTTTGCAAATGCAAATTATGATTAAAGAAAACTTAATCATATCGATTTATGACCAGCTAGAAAATCTGAAATTTCATAAATATCCATTAACCAAATTATTAGAATGGAATTTTATTTTCTGTTTCATTAATCCTTTAATCAACGAAAATAGAGAAATCAATGTTGGAGTTAAAGGGGATTCCAGTAAATATGTTTCCCAAGTTAAAAGTCGTCTAACTAGAATAGCAGTTTTGAATTTAATGTTCATGCCATTTGTATTCTTATTTATGTTATTATATATGATTTTACAATATGGTGAACAATTTTATAATAATCCTAGTTTATTAGCTAATCGTCAATGGACCATTAAAGCTTTGTGGAAATTTAGATATTATAATGAACTTCCACATTTATTTCATGACCGGATGAATAAAGCAGCTAATTCAACTAAAGACTATATTAAACAATTTCCATCGAGCATAATGATGACTATTGCCAAATTCATAACCTTTGTATTAGGTTCATTCTTTTTATTGTTATTAATCCTTCCACTAATAAATGAAAATCTTTTAATTAATTTGAATATTTCAGCAGGTAAACCAGTTTTATGGTATATGGGTATTCTAGGTGGTATTATAGCTATTAGTAAATCTTTTATTAATAAACATTTTAATAATCAGATTGAAAAAATGTTATTAAAAATGAATGAACAATTAGATATTCCATTTGAATGGAAAGAAAATCCAAAAAGTGAAAAAATATTAAAACAGGTTAATAAAATGTTTCCACAACGAATTATTTTATTATTCGAAGAATTTTATTGTTTAATAATAACACCTTATATTTTAAGATTCGTTCTATTCAAAGAAGCCGATGAAATATGCGAATATTTAAATAATATATTAACCACACATCATTCGGTTAACGGATTAGTTACGAAAAATTGCTTGTTTGTTAATTCTAGACAAATAACAGAAAATAAAAAGACTAATAAATCTTTTGAAATTTTTCAAAAAAATTATCCAGAATGGTCAACTTCTAGTTTCTTATATAATGACATTAGTGATAGTTTAGATAAATCAAAAGCATATTTTAGTCAACAAAATAAATTGTCAGTTATTGAGGAATCAACCCAATCTCCATCATCAACTGTTAATCATTCGAATATTAAAAATGATGCTTCTTTAATCGATTATTAATTTTTTATTTGCTTTTTTATTTTAATTTTTTTATTGTAATATCTATAATCAAAAATAAGAATAAGAGAAATATAAAGATATAGATAGTAAAAATTAAATGTCTGACCTTATACAATGTGAGTTATGTGATGTTTTTATAGATTTTAATGATTATTTAAATCATGTCAGGGAATGTTCAATGTCATTAAATCAATCATTAACTAGTTCGATAACTAGTTATAATACAATAATTAATACAACTAATGATATAAATTCGATAATAGGGTCCATTGATTCATCGTATCCAGGGTTAACTGATTCTTTTAGAAATTTTTATAGACAAGTAATAAATGAATTTAGCAATATTAATGAAGAAGATGATGATGATTCTAATATTGATGATGATGATAACTCTTTACCCATTTTTCATATTAGAATTCATAATGGGAATATTAACATTATCAATGGATTGCAAAATGCAAACAATACAACAAATTATCAAAATTTATCAAATTTAGAAGATGTAAAAAAACCTGTTAAAAATATTGATTTAGTCGCACCTCTAATTTCTAAAGAAGAAGTTCCAGAAGATACTTATTGTTCTATTTGTCAAAACCAAATTTCTGAAAAAGTAAGAAGGACATTATGCAATCATTATTATTGTTCCTTTTGTATTGAACCATGGTTAACACAGTTTAACAAAACATGTCCATCATGTTTAGCTAATTTAGAAGATTTATTTAAAAAAATAAATGGGGGTGAAGAAGATGATGAAGATGAAGAAGAAGAAGAAGATGATGATGAAGATGATGAAGAAGAAGATGAAGAAGATGATGAAGATGATGAAGAAGATGATGAAGAAGAAGATGATGAAGAAGAAGAAGATGAAGAAGAAGATGAAGAAGATGATGAAGAAGATGAAGAAGAAGAAGAAGAAGATGATGAGGAAGAAGATGAAGATGAAGTTGTTGATTAAAATGAATAATAAAAATATAATAAAAGATAAAAATGAATATTGTAAATCTAGGAACTTTTTTTTCTTTAGAGAATGTAAATAGAAATGAGTCAAGCAACAATAAAAGAATCATTTGAACCAATAACCGATAATTTATATAAAAATTCGGAAGATGATGATTATGACAATCCACCATTTGGTCCTTTACCATATCGTGAATATGAACCTGAAGGATATAGAAGAATAGACCACGGGGATAATGGAATAAATAATTTATTAGCTAATAAACCGAATGACCAAACTTATTTTAAAGATGATTATGAAGCTGATACTATAATAAATGATTCAACCTTTGATTATCTTAAAAAAGAAGCAAAAAAACGTGATGAACGTTGGAAAATGAATCAAGATATAAAAATCCCTAATTTTTCTCAAAATTTTAGTAATCAATTTAAAGGGTCTAAAACTATAACTAAAGATGACATTGAATTAAGTGATGATTCCCAAAATGAAAAAATAATAAAAGATTTTTTGAAACAACGTAATGTTAATCCTGACAGCGTCAAATCAATATTTAATCGTGATGTTAAGCCAACATATAATCCAAATGTTTTAGTTAAATATCATAATGATGCTTCGACATCTAATAAAGGAGGAAATAAACAAAGCACTAAGAAAACTCCAGAACCTATAAATTTTAAAGATGCGATTACAATGTCAGAGTATCATAATCAAATGTATAATCAACAATTAAAAGAATCTATTGAGAATAGACAAAATGTTCAACAACAATCTTTAAAGAATTGGCAGGAATATAATAATTTAGCTAATAAAATTGCAACCAATTATAAGGCTGATTATGAAGCCAAAACTAATAAATTAAAAAGTCTATATCCAGAAATGTATAAAAAGTTAGAGACTCGTCCTGGTTATTCCGAAATGGATAATCATTTAGATAATTTAAATCCTAAAAAATATGAAAAAGTTGAATTACCGGACCCTAAAAATACTGAAACGCCTAAATATCATATAATTGGAAGTTATGAAGACCAAGATTTAACAACAGGTGGAACAACTAATGAAACAAATATTTACAGAACACCTTATGGAAAATATATATATGACCAATCAACAGATAATATTTATCCAGCTAATTCATATGGTAAATCGATTGGTTCTTTATATAATCAAAGTGAAGATAATAATGATTCAATGTCTGAAAAATTATTTAAATTAAAATATAAAGATAGTAATGAAAAAGATGAAGATAATGACAATAAAAAAAGTGATGAAAAATTTATAGATATGGACCCGCAATTATCAACTATTTATAAAAAAATATTAACAATGCCATTATCTAACAATGACAAAGATCTTAAAAACGAATCATGGAGTATGCTTTATGGTTATATTTTATGTTTAATCATTGTTTTAATATTCTTTTTATTATTCAAACCATAAATTATTCTTTAAAAAATTCTGCTTTTTTATCATTCATTTTTCCAACTAATGAACCAACTTCATTATCTTCTAAACATTCATAAATTTGTGGTGGGTCTTCATCAGATACATAATAGTATTTACCCTTGATTTTCTTTCTGATGTAGCTAATTTCTTGTTCTTCCTCTTCTTCTTCTTCATCTTCTTCATCTTCTTCATCTTTCGTTTCTTCTTTTTCTTCTTTTACGACTGTTTCTTCAGATTCTTTAGTATTTTCATTATTTTCATGTATATTTTCTTCAACTATTATGGTTGTTGATATAGATGATGATATTAATTTAGTATTATCTACTTCTTCAATCATTAATTGAACCGTTCGATGGTCTTCAATCTCATCTCTTTCACTTAAAAGGTCTAATTTATCTTTTAACATTTCGATTTCCTTTTTAGCAGTTCTAAGCTGTGATTGATAAGTTTTAAGTTCCAGTTCTTTTTCCTTAATTTGTTTGCTTAAATTGCTAACTAAAGAAAAATTTTGGTAATTTGATTGATTAAAATCATGGTCGTTAATATCGTTTTGAAGTTGTGCAATTGTTTTATCTTTTTCAACTAATTTTAATTTCAATGATGATAATTCATCACTTAGATTATTAAAATGTTGTTCAATAATTTGATTGTGTTCTAGGATAGTGTTACCCATCATTTCAATAATTTGAGAATACTGTTGCTTTAAGAGCGTTTGAAACGTATTTTTGTCCATTCTAATGTTTATTTTATTAAGAATTTTAATGACAATTATTATTATTAATATTAATAATAATTTATGAACAGTTTAAGTTTATTTTGAGAATTAAAAATAATTATAAAAATTAAAAACATTTGATAATTAAAAATGGCATTTAAAAACGAAAAAGAAAAACTGGCATATGCTATGTTCAGTGATTTTTCAACTATTGAAAAAACTTACAAACCTTCTGAAGAAGAACTAAAAATAATTATGAATCAAACTTCATGTTCTGAAGAAGATGCTAAGATTTTTTTTAATAAAAACAAAGGCGACCTAGAAGACACTATTTTTAATTATTTGGAATTAAATAATGATATTAAGGTTAATAAACCCAAATTAGTTTCAGTTAATGAACTATTAGATGAATCAATCCCTATTCAAGAAAAAATGGAAACTTATCGTGATATTCTTTATCATAAAGACATGGTTTTTCAAAATAAATTTGATGAATCATCTAATTTAACTGGTAAAAAAATGGAAATCTTATATTATGTTCCTTTCGATGTTAAAACCACACAATTTCGTAAATTAAAATTCAAAGGGAGTAAGGACTTTTTCTCTCTCGATATTATTAAACCTTTTATGGAACGTCAGATAACTGAAGATGAATTATTTGAGTTAACCAAAAATAAACCCATCGCTAAAAAAGGGATTGAATTAGAAAAGAAAGATACTGAATTAACAGTAGATAAAAGTGAAGAAGAAACTAAATCTGAACTCAAAGCTATTGAAGAAAAACCATCAGAAGAAACTAAACAATCTGATGAAGAGAAAGAAACAGATGTTAAAAGTGAGGAACCTAAAGAAGATGTTGAAGATGAAATTATTAAAGGGGAAGAAAAGAAGGTTGTCATTAAAACTGTTATTAAAAAAGGGTTGACAATGGCGCGTAAATGGGGCTGTCAAAAACCAATTCTAGCTTATATGGAAGTCGATGAAAAAGATAGAACTGAGGAAAATATTAACAAATTAGCAACTAAATTTATGCGTTCATGTGAGCATTTTGATGAAACACAACATGTTTATGGTCCTGCCATTATGATTGACAATTGGATTATGTAAAAAATAAACCAAAAAATGGATACTTAAATGTATCTAGAATTGTATGTTTTATAATATTTATTTTTGATAATTACTTTTTTATTTTATGCGATTTAATATGACGACCAAAATATGCTTTATGGTCAGTTTTCAAATCACATACATCACAATTAAACTTAAAAATACGGTTCTTTTGATGTTCTTTCATATGAACTTGGAGTGATTGACGATATTGATATTTTTTAGAACAAATATCACATGTAAAAGAACCAGTATCTGGATTATATACTCTTTGATAAAAACTACTTTTACGATATAAAGGTCTTTCATTTGTAATCATTAAAGCAGTTTCATCTCTTTTGGCATGAACTTCAATATGGTTTAAAAGATGATGTCTATTATCATGTGAATAATCACATATCGAACATGAAAATTTAGGAATATATTCAGGATCATGCTTACGTTTGTGACTATATAATCCAGAATAAGTAGCATATTCATTGTTGCAAATGTCACAAACATACTTACCATTTGTAGGATTTCTTTCAATATTATCAAATAAAGTTTCACACAAAATCATCGTATCTTCCACATCGTCAGAAAAATCAATTCTAGGTGATTGTTCTGTCAAATAAAATTCATCACTAAAATTATGATATGTCATTTCTTTTGATATAATATAACTGCAAATATCAATTTTTTGATTTATTTTTTGAATAAAAATAGATATAAATTTAGTTACCATAAAATATATAGTTAATCATAACCATATTGACAAAAAAAAGATGTTTATTAACTATTTAAAATTTAGAATGCCATTGGAATTTATTGAATTAGTTAAATCATTCCAAGAAGTAATAAATAAAATGAATATTACGTCATGTCCTAATTGGATAGAAAATTATTCTAAATCTATTGTTTTATTTGAAGGTCAAAGTAAAGGACATTCTGAAAAATATCAAACGGTATATGATTTAAATGACTTATATAATGGATTTATATCAATAAATGTTGGTAAATTACCTTCTTTAACAATTCGTGAATTAAATATTTTTACCAACCATAAAGGTAAACAAATTATAGGGTTATATCTAGATTCATGTAATATTATTGAAATGAGAGCTGACCTTTCTGATATTTTTGGTTATAAAATATATTCGGATGAAGGTATCATTATAAAAAAATTTAAATCTACCGATGGAAGTGATAATATAATTGTTGAACCACTTAATGTATTTTATCCAATCATATCTGAATCTCATTTAAAAAAAGGAGTTAATATTAGAGATGTTTATTGTAACTTAGCAGCATCTTTATTTGCTCAATCTATCAGTGATAAAGTAATATATCCAACCGAATTAGTATATGAAACTGAAAATAAAAGAGGAAAAAAAATTAGAGTCTGGTAAACTTTTTTTCAAAAAAAAGTTTTAACCAAAAAACAACAAAAAAACAACAAAAAAACAATAAAAAAGTAAATAATCAAAAATTATGACAATTTTGTTATATCTTATTTGATTTTTCTAGAATCTTTGGTGTTTCATATTTTTTTTTAATTTCACCAATTCTAGCTAATTGGTCAGCCATTTCATTACCGAACCAAAATAAATAGTCATTCGGGATGTCAGTATTATTTTCTGGTTTTGTTTGATGTGAATTAATATGTTTAAAATCTACATCAAATCCTAGTTCTTTAACTTCTTCTAGAATTATTAGGATGTCCTGAATGAGCTCTTTATTCTCAACTGGTTTTTTATTCATTGTTTGCCAATTATTTTTTTTCCATGTTTTTGACCATACTAGAATACAATTGATTGAATATTTTGAATCTGACACAAAACATACATTTCTAGCTTGTTTAGAATCAGAATTATTAGTATCATTTTTATAATATTCGTTTTTTAGATATTTTAAACCATGTAATATAGCAGTTAATTCTGCTAGGTTATTTGTTCCCGAACTAATTAATTCTTCCCCAATTATTACACAATCAAAATTATCATTATTTGGAATAATCATAAAAACTCCATACCCACATCTAACTGATTTATATTCTTTATTATGAATCGCAGAACCATCGCAAAAAATATAAATTTTATCTTGACTGTCAATATTATTTTTAACTTCCTTTATAGTTTCATCATTTTGTTCATATGTTTCAAAATAATCATAAATTGTTTTTGGTCTTTTTGATGATTCATTATTTTTAGCATTTGGGAATTTGGAATAACTCTTTTTCTCATCATTTTTTTCATCATTCTTTTCATTATTAGTTTCTTTTTTATCAGATTTATAAGGATTATGTAAAAATTTAATTGCATCTTGCATATTATCAAATTTTTTATAAATAGCTCCTGGATATTCATGAATCTGTTCTTTACAATCAGACCATGTTCTAAAAATGCCTGGAATTATTCCTTTTTTAACAACATAATAATATGATTTATTATTTGACATTTTAATTACATAAAGATAAACATATTAGTTGAATGATGATAAATTGTAATTTCAATTTTTATTTAATATTGTATGTTATTTTATGAATCATAAAATCTATAAAAATATAAAAAGATGTCAACAAAAACAAAAAAGAAAGATTTTAAAAATAGAGTTGATATAGATAAATTATCTGAGAAGTTGGCTTCAAAAAATTTAAATTTTGATATTAATGATTTTAAAAAAACATTAGATAAATATTCAATACCTTCTCTAGATAATGAAAATAATGACGTTTATGAGTTTTTACGAGATTTAAAAACAAAAACACAAAAACGTAAAAAGAAAGCTGAAATTTATTTTGATGATAATGTCCAAGAATTTACATCATCAATCACATCAGAATCTAAAATTTTAAAACCTAAACCTATTCGGTTATCAACCCCTAGTCCTAGTCCATGTTTTATTCAAACAAAAGATAAAGAGATGATTGTGGACGATTTAGATATAGAAGAACCTAGAACAAGATTTAAAACAAAAACTCAGAAACGAGTTAAATTTAATATGGAATCACCAAAATTAAAAAGAAAACATGAAGAACTTATCAATCCTAGATATAATTTAGATTCATTATTAGAAACAGCTAAAACAATAACTAGAAATGATAATACTAAAAATAATATTATTAAACCAGTTGCTGAAAAACCAGAAGATAAGGTAAGAGTTATTAGGGTAGATGCTAAATTATTTGGATTAAATGATGATGAAGAAGAACAAAAAAAACTAGAAAAAGAAAGATTAGAGAGAGAAAAAAAAGAAAGAGAAAAAGAAAGAGAACTAGAAAAGGAAAGGGAAAGAGAAAGATTAGAAAAAGAAAAACAAGAAAGAGAGTTAGAAAAGGAAAGAGAGAAAGAACGTCTACGTGAATTACGAGAATTAAAAGAATTATTACGAGAAAAGGAGAAGGAACGTGAAAGAGAAAAGGAAAAAGAAAGAGCTAGGGAAAGAGAATTAGAAAAAGAACGCATTAGACTTGAAAAAGAAAAATTAAGAGAAAGATTAAGACCGAAAACTAAGGAAGAATTATACCAGGAGTCTTTAGCTAGACAAATTGGATTAGTTGAAGATAAAATAAATCAATTGGAATATTTAAGTCAATATTTACCCCCCAATCATTCCTCTATAATTCAATTACAAGTTGATATCATTACCGAAAAGAAAAAATTAAAAGAATTGCTACCGAATAATAAAAAAGAAAAAAAGGGGAAACTATCAGATTTAAGTAAACAAGATGTAGATAGTTTTAGAGATTTTTATTCAAATAAAGATAAGGATGGTGAACATAAGAATGATGAAGAAGAAAATGATTGTGGGAAAGAAATTTCAGAATCAAAAAATAAAATGAAACCCACGAAGAAAGAAGAAGATAAGGGGGCTATTAGGGTTGTAAATAAGGAAGATATAAATATTTTTAAATATGACCGTAAAACTGTTGAAAAAGAATATCAAGAAAGATATCAACATTTACATAATAATAATTTACAGAATAACCAAAGAAATATCAGAAATAATCCCCCAATGAAAGAACCAGTGAAAGCGCAAAACTATAATATGTCATCAATCAAAAAAGCCCCCACTCTAACTTCTTTATCTACAATACCTTTTATTCCTAGAACAGACAACACTTATTGTCAATATCCAATTGAAGAAGATGATTTTCCAATGCCAGAGAAAAAGGTTAGTGTTAAGGAATCATCTAACATGACTTGTGAAATCCCAGTCATGATGAATTCTAAATTTGTTGAATTAGATGAAGAAATAGATGGATTTAGCAATCAAAATCGATTTTCAAATAAACCCAATATTGAAAATAAAAAACAAATAATTAAAGGGATGAATACAAATGAATCATCAGAAGTTAAAATTATAAAACCAGATGAAACGTTTCATCAAAAGAAAACAATGATTAATACAAAGCGATATAAAAAATCAAATGAATCTGAACAAAATGCTAGACCAGATAATGAACTGAATAATAGTGTAAATGAAAATATGAATGAAAAACAACCTAGACGTAAGATAAAATTAACCCAAAAAAGAGAAAAAGATTACTTAGTTAATAAAAAAATCATAAATGAAAATAAAAATTTACCAGAAAATCTAATGAACTTTTTATATTCTAGCATGGTTGATAATGATTATCAAATTAATTTTATTGATATTCTTAATCAATAAAAATCAAATTGTAATTATTTTCTGATATTTATAATAAATTTATATTATAAAATGGCATTTATGTATGGGAAAGTATATGATGAAAAAAATAAAATTCCAATTATTCTAGATGATTCAATTGAAAAAAAACCTTTTACAGACGGTGAAAGTAAAAAAAGTAAAAAAACTGGTTTGGAAAAAATCACCCCTACTTTTGCTTTTCTTAATTCTCCTCAAGAAGAGGAAAAAAAAGATATGGAAAATAATAAAAAAAAACCATTTAATATTGAGCAAATTAATTTTGATGAAGTAATGAAAAAACCTTATGAAGTGAAACAACAAATAATTGAAGTAATTCCACGCGAAGATGAAAAAGAAAAATCTCCTCCAGTGATGCAACCTTTTATAAAAAAAGCAGAATTATATACTCAACCTAATGAACCACATGTTGATGAAAAGAAACCTTATGTTCCACAACAACCTTTCCAACCAGCACCATATGAAAAGAAACCTTATGTTCCACAACAACCTTTCCAACCAGCACCATATGAAAAGAAACCTTATATACCACAACAATTACCATTTGAACCTCCTCCACAATATTATGAAAAAAAAATTGAGGTACCAGCTCCATTATCAAGAAAATCTTTTAAATCATCATCAAGTCTTAAAAGAAAGAAATCATTTCTTAAACGTAAATATGAATATGAAATGAAAGATATTGATAAAAATAAGTTAAGTTTAAAGAAAATTAAATTAAATAGAGAGAAAGTAAAGATTAAATTAGAAGCTGAAAAATTAAAGGAAATTAAACAACAAATTAAAGATGAAAAGAAAAAATTAAAGGAAGAAAAACAAAAACTTAAAGAATTTGCGGTTGAACATAAGAAAATAAGTATTACAAAGGATTGTAATGAACAATTATTACTAGAAATTAAAGAAAAAGATGATAAAATTAAAAAGATTATGAATGATTTGAAAAAAGAAAGGGATAAATTAAATGATGAAAAAGAGACTAAAGATAAGCTAGAAAAAGATAATGCTGAAATTAAAACAGAATTAACTAAAATGACTAATCTATATAACACATGTAAATTAGAAATGGAAAAAAATAAAAAACAGCAACAGCAACCTAGACAACCGCAACAGCAATATCAAGGAACTCCTAGACAACCACAACAACAACCACCTAAACCACAACAGCAATATCAAGGACCTCTTAAACAACCACAACAACCGTTTCAAGCACAACAACAAGGTCCGAAACAAATAAAAAAATAGAATTAAAAAGGTGATTAGATGAATAGAATAACGATAAATCCACATACTAGCATATAACCTATCATGTCACTAATGTAAAACATACTCAATCCTAAAATTAAGAATGTCATACATATTAATAATGTATTACTATTTTCAGATAATTCATTTTCAACATCTTTATATCCATTATTTAGTATTCCTAGGGATATGAATAATATTAGAAAAACAGTAAGAAATAATATAATTTTTTTAGAATCACTATCGACAGCCATTTATATTTTCTGTTTTATTTTGTTTATTTTTCTACTCTTACTATAAGATATAAGATAATATTATAAATAATAATCGTTATAATATGGGGTTATTAACTAATATTTTGTCGACATTATATGAATTTTATATGTCATTGGGTTTAAGATGGTTTATTTATATCATCGCATATATTTTAAATGTAGTTTCATATTATCAAAACCCAACGTTATTCACAGATGGTAGAAAATGCACATTTGGTATCCCCTGTCGTTGGTTTAATTTTATCGCAGGTATGTGTGCTATAACTTTAACTATTTTTGGTTTAATTGTTTTATGGTATGATGCTCCTTTCAGTAAAACATTACCTGATTTTTGGTATATTCCTGTAGCTTTAATAACTTATGCTATTGTTGCACAAATAACTATATCAGTTAAACCAGTTGTAGATAATGGGGAATTAAACCCTCCACCAGAAGGTTTATGGCCATTAAAAGACCGTTCATGGTTATATTTTGTATTATTGGTGCTTGATTTAATCTTCTTTCATCAAATGTATTTAGATGGTGGGACACAACTAATAGAAAATCCTAGAGTAATTGATGATTTAATTCTCGGTAGATTTGGTGGATGGAATAAAGATAAATACAATTTCATGCTAGAATGGTTTGGAACAGTTCAAATTCTTTTTGATATTTTAGCCCTTTATCAAATTGTATATTTTAGAGCTTGTGATTATGGATTACCAAATAGTTGGAACTACTGACACTTTTGTTAAAAGTGTTATCAAAACTTCAATTATATAAATTAATTATTGTTTTATTTATTTTTCTAGATGTATAACTAAACTTAACAAATCTAGTTATACATAAGTGTTAAGTTTAGTTGATGTTCTAGATACTTAAATATCTTAAAATCTCTTTGCTGATTTTACATAATCCTTCGACTTTTAATTTCGAAAGTTTCATGTAAATCTAGCTAATCTTTTTAAGTTACCGTCTCTCACTTTTTAAGATAATGATTGATGACATGATTGAATTTCTTATTAGAAAATGATATTATAAATAAACAGGACATTTGTGAATTTTGCTTAAACTTAGTAAAAATGTCATTGGATAATATCTAATAATTTTGATTATTTTATTATAAATTAAAAATCAAAGAGGACTAAAGTGTATCTAGAATTGCACTTTTATAAAATATCATGTTCTAGGTGTAACATAGTCTTCTAAACTTTTTAATTCTGTTTTTTACTATCAAACTAATAGCTATACATTAAAAATTTATTAATAGTTATATATCATAGTCATATTTCAAAAAGCTCTCATATTTTATAATAGACTTTCCTAATAAGAAAATCAATCATTACATTAACCCTTACTTCCCAATAAGCAAAGACTAAATTAAAAATGATTAGCTAAGATACATGAAGCTTTCGACTTTTAATTTCGAAGGATTATGTAAGATTCAGCTAAGAGATTTTAAGATATTTAAGTATCTAGAACATCAACTAAATTTAACACTTATGTATAACTAGATTTGTTAAGTTTAGTTATACATCTAGAAAAATAAATAAAACAATAATTAATTTATATAATTGAAGTTTTGATAACACTTTTGTTAAAAGTGTGTTTTGGTAACGCTTTTTTTCTAAAAAAGTGTATTGGTAACGCTTTTTTTCTAAAAAAGTGTATTAGAGGCGTCCACGACTTCTACTTCTCAATAAATTAAGAAATAAGTTAATTATAGACACAAATAAATTGGTTGACTCTTTAATATAATCCGCATCTTGAGGAGTTTTACATTTTTCGGCATTTTCAACTACTAATTTGGTTTTATATAAAATTATAAATATAAAGAAGATTACACCAATGACTGCTAAATAATAATAGAATTTATTGAGAAATAACATACTACAATTTGCAAATAAACAGAAAATCATTGGAATTATATGTGCTAGAATAAAACATATTAAACCAATTATTATGTATGGAGCCCATCCAGATGTAGACTTAATTATTAAATCCGGTTTAATTAAAGTTATGGTTGTAAGAACAGCAACAATTGCAATAGTTAAAAACATTGTTGAAACTACCAAATCAGTTTGATTTGTTTGAATTGCCATTTGAATTACTGGAAGTAAAACAAAAGCAAAAAGAAGAATAAATGCACCCCATGCTAATCGCTTCTTTGTAACATCTAATGGTGATATTTTATTAATTAAATAAATTGTGTAGAATAATAATACCAATTCTAGGATTATAACTATCCAAATAAGATATGAAGAATAAATTGTTTGAGTATAATTAGGCATTAATGTATTTAATACTAGAATAAAAAATACAACTAATGATAATGATACTACTAAATACAAATAAGTATTTAAGATATATTTATCACATGTTGGTTTATCATCTTTAAATGAACTAATTTTAGCAACAATAGATGATACAATTACAGCTGCTAATGAAACCAGAATAAAAAATCCATTCTTATAATTATCCATTTTCTAGTTGTTTAATAATTTATTTTTATTAAATCAATGAGAAAAAAAGTATGATGATGTTTAATGTTTATTCAGCAGTTATAACATTGCAACGGTCTTCTAGGTTTTTTAGATACGGCTGAAAAACCGCGAAAGTATAATTGTCATTGGTAAATGAGATAGATACCATTTTTGCCGATTGATTTGATGAATCAAGCTTAGGGTAAATCATACTACCAAATTTATTGTTTTCATCGGTTGAAAAATTAATAACATCTCCTTCAGATAATTGAATACGCGTGGTACCATGAATGATGTCATTTTTCATCACAACCAACTCACATGGAGCACAGATTTGGGTGAATTCCGGTTCTACAAGGAATAATGTCCCTGATTGATTACGTAAAGCAAAACTGAAAGCAGGTGAACCAAGACAAACCCAGTTATAAGATTCATCATAATTTTTACGAGGGTCATGTTCATCGCGTGTTGAAGTAGTGCTATTAAAAAGTTGCCATACCTGACCATTGATGTGTGCAAAATTATGACGGCATTCATGACAAACACCATGAGTAATGTTGAAGTCGCAAAAGTCACAACTTTTATAGCCTTTTTTTACACAACATTCCGTTGACATTGTTGATGAAATTTGTGAGGTCATTGAGAGAATTGTAATATACGAGGTGGAGATTTATTAATATTTTTATTTATTAATTTATATTTTCAATTTTAGAGTATAATATCAATCTAAAAGGTTTATTTAATATTGTGTATACATCTGTAAAATATTGGTTAAATCCTGTATTTGGATAGGTTTTGCAATAAAAGCATCCATACCTACTTTAAAACACTCCTTAATAGTGTCTTCAGTTACGCTAGCCGTGACAGCAATAAATATCATTACCCCCTTTAATTTTTTTGATTTAATTTCTTTGACTGCATCAATTCCATTCAATCTAGGCATTTTAAGGTCGATAAAAACAATGTCATAATTGTTTTTTGCTTTTGTATTTTCCAGTTCATCAATAAAGGAAATTCCGTCAAATAAAGATTTGATATTTTCATTTTTCACACCAGCTTCTATTAGCATTTTAATCAATACTTTTTGATTTGAATAATTATCTTCAACACTTAAAATCTTTAAATTTGATATTGATTTTGATGTATTTGGTATAATTGTTTGAGATTTATTTAAAATATTGCTAATTTTGAGACTTAAATTAATATTCAGTTTAGGGTCTAGAATACCAGTATCCATTTTATGTTTGAAATTATCAAATAAAGTATTGATAGATGAGTTCATTTTTAAATCATTGTTAAGGAATAAAAGGATTTCAGAACCAGGGTGTTTATTATTACAGGTATTAATTAAAGTATAAATTTGATATTTTTGTTCACCTAGAATATCTTCGGAATTATAATATTTTTTTAATTTTACATCAATATTAAATGTTTTATGTAAATTATCAATTGAATCAATAACTAAGATAATTAATCCAAATTTAGTATTTACATTATTAATATACATATATCCCTCTTGAATTGTATTAACAGGAATTGGTAATAATCCAATGTTTATTATTTTCTCAACCAATGACAGACGTTTTTCTAAACTATTAGCAATAATTAAAACTTGATTAGAAGTTTTTTTTTTATCTAATGGCAATGACGTTTTTAAATCTTCATCTTTAAATATTGTATTTGAATGATATTTAGCAGGAATATTAACAGTTATTGATGTCCCCTGTTTTTCAATACTTTCTATATTAAAACTACCATTCATCTTATTAATTAAAAAATTAGTTATTGATAAGCCTAAACCATTACCAGAACCAAAATTTAATCCAAAATTATTAGTAACCCCTGATGTTTCTTGTTCATTTAATTTTTTACGAATTTTATCTAATTCATATGGAGGAATACCATATCCATAATCTTTAATTATGATTTTTAAAATTAATTCATTATCATTTATAAATTTATCAAAAGTAATATCAATATCAATATTACCATTATGAGGACTAAATTTAACTGAATTAGATATTAAATTAACTAGAATTTGTTGGATTCTTTGACGATCATGTAAAATTTTCAATGGCAATTTTTCATTAAATTTTATATTCACTGAAATATTTTTTTCCTCAATCTCCAATTGAAAAAGTTCAAAAGCTGAATTGATACAATCATTTAAATCAAATTCTTTAATATCAAAATTAATTTTACCATCTGATATATGTGAAAAATCCAATAAATCATTAATAAAATTCAATAATTGTAAACTACATTTATTGATTATTTGAACCATTTTCCTCTGTTCATCTGTTAATTCTGTATCAATTAATATTTTACCCATACCGATAATACCATTCAAAGGTGTTCTCACTTCATGACTCATATTCGCAAGAAAAATATTTTTCTGATAAATCATGCTAACTTTTTTTTTATAAGAAACAATGATATTGGTCATTAATGGTGTAAAAGGTGTAATATATTCGATATATTTTTTGGTATATTTACTGACATAATTACCTAAAATAATAATACTTATAATTTCATCTTGATAAAATAATGGCACTCCAATAAAATTTTTTAAGAATGAAAAATGATTTTCCTTTGCTGTTTTAGATCTTCTAGGATCATTAAGTATATCATTCGATATTATTGTTTTTTTTTCTTTATAAATTAAATCAAATAATTTTTCATAATCATAAATGTCATTAATACTGATGTTTTCATCAGTGTCAGATTGTGAATAACTTTTATAAAATTCATTACCATTATCATCCTCAATTTTTATTTCTCCATCACTAAAACGTTCATCAGAAATAATCATTTGAGGTCTTAGAACATTTCTTCCAAATCTGTCTTTTGTTACTTCACCAACTAATCCATACTTATTTAAAGTTATCCGCATTAATTTTTTCAGAATGAAATGCATTATAGACTGTATATCTTCATTTATAACGATTTCATTCATACATTCGGTAACTGTATTAAGTAACTCTTTGGTGTATTTTTCAATGTCCATTTACACTTTTTACAGAAAAAAAGTTTATTTACTATCAAAAAAAGAATATTTAAAAATAAAAAGTTTAGAAGACTATTTAACACCTAGAAACACTTTTTAAGAAAAAGTGTTACTAAAAAATAAAATTTATAAATATGTAATTCTAGGTATATTTTAGTCCTCTTTAATTTTTAATTTATAATAAAAAGTAAAAAATAAAAAGTTTATAAGACATTTTAATACCTAGAAACACTTTTTCTTAAAAAGTGTTACCAAAAAATAAAATTTATAAATATGTAATTCTAGGTATACTTTAGTCCTCTTTAATTTGTTTTTGATATTAGTGTTTAAGTGTTGTAATAAAGATAGCCACAATTGTAGCTAAAACAGCATAAGCCACATAATATGTTGGTGTTCCATTGCTGAATTTAATAGCCTGGTCAATATAGTATTTAATTGTTGTATGCCATGCACTAGCAACTAGGAATGCGAGTGTAATAGTAAAGGCATTATCATAAAAATAGTTACCTAAAACCCCTTGAATTGAAGAATTATTTGATGTAGGTTGAGTTCCTGCGACTACATTTAATTGTTGTTGAGTTGTTGATTTAGGAACAGCTAAGGCTTGAGGTTTAACCATTGGGGCTTTTTGTGGAACCATTGTTGGAACTTGTTGTGGCATTGTTTGTTGAATTTGAACAGGTGGTGCTTGTTGTTGTGGTTGGTATAAAAATTGGTTGGCTTGGGATTCATACACTTGTTGACCACCCATACCTCCACCCATACCTCCCATTCCTCCTCCCATACCTCCCATACCTCCACCCATTCCTCCTCCCATACCTCCCATACCTCCACCTAACATATTGTTACCAAAATCAACTGACGAACAGTCGTTGCATCCATTAGAAATATAACTCATTTTAAATAGTTAATTATTTATTTAATTAAAAGAAAAAAACAAAAAAAAAACATTTAAATCTTCAAATTATTTCTTTAATTTCTTCTTTAATTTCTTTGATAGTTTTATTTACTTGAAAAAGTTGAAGTTTCTAAATAAACATCAAAAGTCTTAATCATGTCATCTGTATCAATACCACATCCAAGATATTCATGTTCTAGTTTTAAATCACCAACAATATTAAAATAATTAATAATATCAACCTGTTTAGATTCTAGCTCTTGTGCCCATTTATTATTTTCATGTAAATATTCTAAAAATTCAGTTTCTGGATTTGTTTTATTTGATATTTCTAAATATTTTGAAATGTCTACTTGATTTTTAAAATAGTGTTTATTATTTACATTAGTTGGATTTGTTGGGATATTAAAAGGTAATGTCACATCATATACTAATTTAACATTTTCAAAACCAGCCTGAATGGCATCAGTAGCTGTTGCTTCTACCATAATATCTCTGAATAAACCAACAACATATACATCAACTACACCTTTATCCATTAAAAATTGTCCTAATCCTGTTGGTTGACTATTATTATCAAAAAAACAGGAACTAGGAATACTAGTGTCATTGGCTTGCAACCACATAATTCTTCCACGACTATCTAATTCTGGTTTTTTAATATATGTTGAAGAATCAATGTTTTGATTTGGTCGATATAAAGGAGCTAGATTTAATTTGGGATGCAAATCAATACCTCTAAAACATCTATTTCCTTCAATAATTACATCAGAACCATCTATTAAAGCATGGTCTGGCCATAATTTTGTATTTGATTTATCATCATATTGTAACATACCTTGATTAACAAACAAGGAATCAACAAAACTCCAATATTTTTTATCTAATGTATCATCTTGTATTTGTTTAACTGCATCTTCAACAGATATATTTTCTTGTGCCATTAAATCCTTCATTTTCTTCTTTTTTTCTCTTAAAAAATGATGACTTGCAAATGCTTTACTATCTGGTGGATAAGCATTTTGAGTATATATAATATGGTCAAAAAAATATTTTTTTCTAGTGCCGGTATTATATGTTCCTTTGAGGTGAGGATTCCCTGTATTGGGGTCTGTAGTTTCAAATATTGAACCATGTAAAATAGGAGAGCCAGCTAAACCAGCTTTAAAATAATCAGCATCTTTTTCTTGAAGTGAAATTAGATTATTAATCCGTCTAATAAGATTTATTTCATCTGTTACATCTTGTTTAACATCACCAGATGAAATCATTGACATGGCTCCACCCTTAAAAAAACAATTTTGAACATTTACAACGATTAAAGCTTTTATTCTAGAACTTTCACCTAATTCTACTTCATGAATTTTATGTAATCCTGATGTAGTAGTTTGATTTTGTATAGATTCCATATTCGTGTTTTCTATAGCTGTATTAAACTCAGAAGCATTTAAACCATTAGAAGAATTAATAGAAGTTAAATTGTTAATTGGACTTTCGATTTCTTGTGTTTCACTCATTTTATAGTCTATTTATTATAATAATTATATTATAATTCTTATTTTTATTTTACAATTAAAAAATCAAAATCATAATTATTTCGTATACTTATAAAAAAAAAGATAATTGATATATGTAAAATGGATTTAATCAGTATTATTATTCCAACATATAACAGATTTAATTATTTGTTAAATACATTAAAATCTGTTATAAATCAAACGTATAAAAATATCGAAGTTATTGTCATAAATGATTGTTCTACAGAACAAGAATATTATATTTATGATTGGGAAAAAGAATTTCCTAATACAATTTTAATCAATTTAGAACATAATAGTAAAAAAATATTTGGATATGCTTGTGCTGCTCATGTAAGAAATCAAGGAATAAATATTGCTAAAGGAAAATATATAGCATTTTGTGATGATGATGATATTTGGTTTCCTAATAAATTAGAATTACAAATTAAAGCTATGAATGAACTTTCTTGTAAAATGTCTTCAACTGATGGATTAATTGGTAATGGTATTTATGACAATAAAAAAAAATATCAAAAATATAATAGTGAATTTTTTTATAACACCTTAATAAATATTTATAAACAAAAAGCGCCACACTTATTAATTAATAATGATTTTCCTGATATATTTAATCAAGAATTTATAAAAAATCATAACAGTATTATTTGTAGTTCAGTGGTTATTGAAAAAGAAATTTTAACTAAAATTAATAATTTTAAATTAGTTAAAAATGGTCAAGAAGATTGGGATTGTTGGATTAGAGCTTTAGAACATACTAATTGTGCATATGTTAAAAATATATGTTTTTATTATGATAATATGCATGGAAATGGACAAAATTATTAAATAACCACATACTTATTGCGTATACTTATAAAATAAAAGATAATTTATATATATAAAATGGATTTAATTAGTGTTATTATTCCAACATATAATAGATTTAGCTATTTGTTAAATACATTAAAATCTGTTATAAATCAAACGTATAAAAATATTGAAGTTATCGTTATAAATGATTGTTCTACTGAAGAAGAATATTATATTTATGATTGGAAAAAAGAATTTCCTAATATAATTTTAATCAATTTGGAACATAATAGTAAAAAAATCTTTGGATATGCTTGTGCTGCTCATGTAAGAAACCAAGGAATAAATATTGCTAAAGGTAAATTTATAGCATTTTGTGATGATGACGATATTTGGTCATCTAATAAATTAGAATTACAAATTAAAGCTATGAATGAACTTTCTTGTAAAATGTCTGCAACTGATGGATTAATTGGTAATGGTATTTATGACAATAAAAAAAAATATCCAAGATATTTAGGAGAATTATATTACAAAACAATAATAGATTTTTTTAAAAAAAAAGCCCCCCATCTATTAATTAATAATGATTTACCGAATATATTTAATCACGAATTTATTAAACTCTATAATACAATTGTTTGTAGTTCAGTGATTATTGAAAAAGAAATTTTAACTAAAATTAATAATTTTAAATTAGTTAAAAATGGTCAAGAAGATTGGGATTGTTGGATTAGAGCTTTAGAACATACTAATTGTGCATATGTTAAAGATATATGTTTTTATTATGATAATGGTCATGGATATGGACAAAATTATTAAACCAAACTAATTATATAATAATATCATATTTATCCTGATTATATCCTTTAGGACCTTTCCAATTAACAGGACTGATTTCCATATAAGGTCGATTTTCCCATTTTGTATTTATTTCATTACTAAGTAAATCTAGAATATGATTTAAAACAACTGTCATTTTTCTTATTAAAATTCGTATATGATTCTCCAATGGAGAATTTCTATTTTTAGTTAAAGATGATTCAAGCAAATTAGTAGATTCTAGATTAACTATCATTGCCGACATTTGATTTAAAATAATTTTTCTTTCGTCTTCCAATGTTGAAAAGATATGATGAGGATAGGTTAAATTATCATTCATAAATAATGAATTAGATAATTTATGAAAATTATTCCAAGCCATTTTAATTGATAAATAAACAGGAAGATTAGTTTTTTTATATATTTTTAATTCTTTAATAATTTCGGTTCCTTCATTACATAATATTCTAATCTTATTATGAATTTGTTGTGGGTCTCTTTTATCCTTTGAACCTAAATTTTCCGATAAATTATTATATAAAGTAGTTCTTTTATCTGGAAATAATATCAAATAACCGATAATTATAATAAAAATGATTTTGAAATTATAATTCAATGTAGGTATTAATAATAATATTAACAAACCAAACAAAACCCATTCATCCATTTTATATGTGTTAGTTATGTTATTATTGTTATAATTGTTATTTTTCATAGTTAAATTACCCTATACTTACTTTTCCTTAAGAAAAATAAAAATTAAATAAAACTTAAAAACAATACAACAAAGGGAAAAAGAAGAAATAAAGAAAGATAGAATCATGAAGAATCAATCTCTTTGATGAAAATTGAAGATTGGTCATCCATAAAATTTAAAAGGTCATTTATAGGAATGGTTTTATCAATTGAAATTATCTTTAATAATTCATGATTTTGTCTTTCATAAATTTTATTCAAAGACTTCAATAAATTTTCTTGAAAAATTAATTTAATAATTGGATTACCATTTTCGTCATAATCAATCTTTTTAGATTTAGTTTTTGATTTTGATAAACTATTCGTCTTAGTTTGAATGGTTTGAGATTTAGGTATTTCAGGAACCAAAAAAGTATCAATTTTTTTTTGAGTTTTTTTTGGTGGCATATTTAATCTTTAAATACTTATATAAGTTCTTTTTATAAAAATTCAATTTTATTTTATATCTATTTTATTATTGACCTTATCAAATACTCCGATAAATTTATATTTTAGTTGATTATCAATATAATTTTTTAAATAAATATGTTGATATTGGTCAATATAATATTCAATATCACCAATTATAATTGATTTTAATTTAATTTTTTTCGGAGCCCGCTTTATCTCTCTACTTTCATCATTTTTTGTATCACCTTTATCTACCCCACCCCCTTTATCTGTTTTGCTTTTATCTTTGCTTTTATCTTTGTTTTTTCTTTTTTGTTTATGTTTTACATTTTTAGGACTTTTAAATGGTTTATTATCATCAATTCTACCATAAGGATGATTAAATTGATGACTAGCACAAAAATTACTCCCTAACTTTTTATTTCTAGTGCATCTTTCTAAATTAGGTTTTCTAGCTAAACAAAAATTAACAGGATTGATTGGTCGCTTCTTTTTCTCTTTAACTAAATTTGAATCTGAAATAATAGATACATCTAGTTTCCAATTATTAAGAATATTATCATCAATTATTTTTTTTTCAATATTAAAAGTATTAGAAATTTGTAAAATTACCTTATCAATTTCATTTTTTACGAATGACTCTAATTCTACAGTATCAAATGTTGTAATTGTCATGTTACTTATAAAAATGTTATATGGTGGTTATGTTTCTGAAACCTTTAATCATTATTCATTATTTTTTTGTTAAATTCTTTCCAAAATAATATCCTATAAAAATACGAAAATAGAAAATAAACGAATAATAATGCTGTTATGTTGTTATGTTATTATTGTTGAGCACATTCGACGCCATTACCACCAGAAAACGCTCTTTCATGATGTAACATATCTTCCATATTATCCATGTTAAAAGCTTCTACATTATCAAATTGATTTTTATGGTCTGATTGATTATTAAAAATCTGTTTGTAATTTTTAATTTCTTCCAATTCACATTTAGTTATTTTTATTTTCTCATCATTTTCAGACTTATCATCAGATTGTTTCTTTCCTAAAACCTTTTGTAATATTTCTTTACGACTATTATCTAGCACTTTCGGTAAAATAACTGTAAAATGAACATATAAATCACCCTTAATATTTGAATTATTAAGAATTGGCATACCCTCCCTTTTAATCTTCATAACTTCACCTGGTTGAATAACTTTATTGTTATACATAACACTTAAATCTCGTTTATCTAATTGATGAATTGTTAATGAAATACCACATAAAGCTTCGATTAAATTAATATCAATATCAACATGTAAATCATTACCATTACGCTTTAATTGCGAAGGATTATATCCTAAATCTTCCATTAAAATGAATTCTAAGTCACCCTTTTTATCAGTATCCGGATGTTCATCTCCCATATTAGTAAAATTTAATACAGAATTAAAAGTCATTCCAGGTTTAATTGAGATTTTATGAACTTTATCAGTTTTTAACATACGGTCGCCATTACAACCATTACAAATATCTTTTTTATCAGCAATAACTTTACCTTTACCACCACAAGTATCACATTGTTTAACAATTTGTTGCATCATTCCTGGACCAATTTGTCTTAAATGAGCTACTTGACCTTTACCATTACAAGTTCCACATCTTTTAATGGCATCTGGATTAGGAGTTCCCTTACCTTGACATTGTGTGCATATAATGTTTTGTTTTAATTTTATTTCAAAATCTTTACCATTATATAAATCTGCTAAAGAACAATGTAATTTATGTTTTGATGGCGGTGGTTTAGGTTTTTCACGAGTCATATGTTCCTGAAAATTACCCATATTAAACGGAAATCCACCATTAAACATATTTCTAAACATATCAAAATGAGCCTCAGCACCACCATCATTTTGAGAACGTTCTAATCCTTCCTTCCCTTCCCTATCATATACAGCCCTTTTATTTGGGTCTGAAAGGATACCCTTAATATTATTTAAATATTGAAATTTTTCTGTTGCTTTTTGTATTCCTTCGGGTGAACGGTCAGTACATTTATCCGGATGAATTTTACTAGCCATTTTTATATAAGCCTTTCTAATTTCTTCATCTGTTGCTGAAGAAGATATATTTAAAAAATCATAATATTCAGTGTCTTTTACTGGCATATTTATTGTGATTATCTTTAATTACTTTTATTTTATTCATCTAGTTTTTATATCATTTTTAGACATGACATAAATAAAATAAAAAGGGAAAATAAAAAGGGAAAGAAAATATATAATTAACATTCAACTATAGTATCTGTATAAATTCTGTCAAATTCTTTATATAAGGCTTTTTTACTTTCTTCTCTTTTTGTTAATTGGATTTTCTCTAAATCAGATAAACTAGATTTTATATCAACAAATTCAACATTATTGATATAATAATTTTTATTTATTGTAATTAATTTTAAAAAATATAATCTATCATTTCTAAATCTGATATCTTCCGGTTTTTTTGATTTAGATTTCTTTTTATTAATATTTAAAATTTGTTTCTTAATAAACAATGATTGTTTTTCAATTAGCAATGTTAAAGAAAGAATTTGCAATATTAATGACTGTTTTTCTTCATTCCATAATTCTCCAAATAATTTCCAAATACACATCCCTATTTTTTCAATCTTTTCTAATTCATTAAAATATTGATTATAAAAGTTTAGAAGCTCTTCATCATCATTATATCTTTTTTTAATAACTTCTGGTTGTGATAACTTATATTTTTGCAAATATTCATTATTAACTTCCAGATATAATGATTTTTTTTTATAATCTTCTTCTATCATATTTAATTGTATATCTAGAAAATCATATTCTGAATTATTCATTTCTTTTTTATTATATTTTTTATTATAATTAATTTTAATAGTTTCATTGACTTTCATTTTTTGTATTTTTATGTTTTATTCAGTCTTCTTATTACTAAAAGCATATTTAATTTCTATATTTATACATTCAAATAAAAGAATTACAAGAATCTTTTATTCATTAACATTATGATTTCATAAATAACAGAATTAGTTTTGAAATGTAGTTTTTCCATTTTATTAACAACTAAATCACAATAATGAATATATTTTTTAACTAAATGTGTCTTTGATGTTTCTAGACCATAATTATTTGTTTTATCATCAATATCATAATCAAGGAAATCATCACTCAATTGAAATGCCATACCTAGATTATGTCCTAATGCCAATAAATCATTCTTAAATACATGTTTTGTATAATTATTTTTGGTTAGAAATTCTTTTTGCTCTTCTAGGGACATCAGATAATATGGTGCTATAAAGGCTAATTTAAATAATGATGCAGTTTTTAATTCTGCGATTTTTAATGTTCTAGAACCAGTTGATGGTGTCCATTTTTCATCTAAATCATATTGTTGACCTTTAACTAGATTAGTCATTTCTTGATTAATTAATTCTTCAAATTCTAGATACTCAAAAGTTTCATCGTCGTTTTCCATTATAATTTTTTTTATTAAAGCCAATAAATTATAAACCATTAAATAAGAACTATGTTGTCCATGTTTTGCATGAAAAGATAATTCACCACGTCTATACATATCATTATCCATAGAAGGTAAATCATCAATAATTAAAGAAGTATTATGGATAATTTCTAGGGCTAATGCAAATCTTCTTATTCGATAAGATAAGTCTTGATTTGTTCTCCACAAAGGATTTATAAAACTAGCTAATTCTAGAACTAGAATAGGTCGTAATCTTTTCCCTCCATCAAAACAATTATCAAATTGCGGATTATCTTTTAAAAATAAAAGCAAAAATAAATCTATTTCATTTTTTAGTTTATCCATTCTAATAGTTTATCTTATTTATTGTAAGATTCAGTTAAAAATCTTATGATTTTAACCATCAAAAATGAAAAAAAGAATAAAAATTTACAGCATTGTTTTAGATAATTTACTTTTTGTTATAAATATTAAGCATTAAATCTTTGGCTAGATGAGGAGTATCTTTAAAAAACCTCCTGTTACGATTTTTAAGTTCATTTTGGAGTTCAATTTCTAAGTCTAGAATAGGTGGTGAATAAAGATGTAATGAATAAGCACGATGGCGTGTATCATTGGTTATTCTGTATAATTCTTTTTCAGTATGAATTAATTCAATACTATCTTTAATCAAAGGTTTATTACAGATAGATGCACCATTTGAATGAAATAGTTGTTTGTTAATCTCACCTTCTAACACTTTAATTAAACATGAACTTTCTGGATGATTTTGTAGTCCGGTGCTACAAAAAGGTTCCCATTCTACCAAATACATATCATATAAATCCATGTTTGTATCTTCTAATTCTGGAAAAATAATTGGAATACGTTTAAAATTATGAGGACTAGCAAATACATGAATAGGGTTTGAATTTTTATGAGTTGTCCAATCAGTTGATTGATATTTTTCAAAGAATGGTTTAATTTCTTCAATATTAAAATCCCTTTTAATTGGAAGTTTGTTAATATGACTATTAATTTGTTTAGTTAAATTATAGAGACTACGAATCATTTTTTCCTTTAATTATTAATTAAATAATACTTTAAAATCCCTTAAATAGATTTCAATTTTTATTATTTTAGATAAAACATGTTACTAGAAACACTTTTTAAGAAAAAGCGTTACCAAAAAATAAATATCAAAAGAGATAAAATGTAAATATACAATTCTAGAACCTCAAATTCTTTGACTTTTAATTATTAGTGTAACAAATTTTTTAGTTATATTTTTTATATTCGTAAAAAATAAATAACATAGTAAACATGACAGATATAGATAAAGGTAAAGACTATGTGAAAAATGCGATACAAAACCTGGAATTAACTTTTCTAGGTATTGAAGATAAAAGATTACAATCGACTAAATTCCCATTTTATGATGGTGGATTAACACCCATGATTTTGTTTTATAATCGTAAATATAAATTTCCATTTAAAGCACCTAAACATATAATAGATATACAAGGAAATACCTTATTGGAAATTTGTAATAATTTTTATGCAAATTATAATTTTAAACCTGAATTAGATTACGAAGCTGATTTGTTTGATGATGTTAATAAAAATTATTATTTTTTTAATAAAACACATAATTTTGATTTAGTTATGATACAATTTAAAAATTTATATGAAAGTAAAACCAGAGATGCATTGAATGTTCTAGAATGGTTAAATATTTTACCGAATGTTATTTTATCTTTAATTGCCATTAATGAAAGACCCAGTCTAGGGATTTTTGATGGTGACATCAAAACTAAATTATTTAATTACAATAATTATTTGATTCCAATTATTGACATGATGATAAAAGAAACACCTGATAAACTAACATCTTATTATTTAGCTACTTTTGCACTTTATCAATTATTTTGTAAAACCATTAATCAAAAATCTAATATCATACAAACTAGTGGTGGTGATTTTATTTTACAATTATTTAAGTTAATGAAACCAAATAAAATTATGACCTTTCCAGAAACAACTGAAAAAGATAATTATTTATTTAATTGGTTATCCTATTTTATTATTAAAGATTATTTGGATAATAATACAGAATACTTCTTTACGACATATAGCTTAAAACAAATTGCGGAAGTTATTATTTTAAAAGAAACATTTGAAAATTATACAAAAAATAATCTAACAAAAAATATAAATATAGAAAAAATGGGTAAACATAATGGTCATCGTAATAATAATAATCAAAAGAAACTAGAAAACAGAAATAAGGTAAATAATGTCAATGGGGAAAATTTTACTGAGGAATTAGAATTTTTTGAAGGTTCTTCGGATAAAGATATTAAAAAGGTCATTAAACCTATGTGGAAACTCTTATTACATTGGATGATATTTGGTATATTTTTATATATTGCATGTAGAGGTATTATTTTCTTTTGGTCTATTGTCTATAATTTTTTTAGTAATAAATAAAATATAATACAATGCGAATTTATAGAATTTTTTCAATTATAATCTATTCAAATCTATTCATTGCTTTCCATTAATGGCTTTTTATTTTTTATTTTTGTTATTTTATATGATAATTTATTCAATGTTTACAAATAGAAATAAATTTCTAATATAATCAGTAATAATAGACTAATACTGAGGTTAACATTTTAAATTAGTATGACAGATATTGAAAAGAAAATAAAAAAGGGTATTTCTAGAGGTGTTAAATATCTTAGAGAATACCGTTTAAAAATGATTGAAGAACAAAAGAAACAAGGTGTAAAATATGATGGCGGTGTTACTATATTACTTTCATATCTAGAAGGTAAATATGGTATTGAATTAGGGTTTAAAAAAAAATGTAATAATTTAGTCAAATGTGGTCAAGAATATTCTATCATTGCACCCAAACCAGTTTTTATTTATGGTGAACAACAAAACGATTTATTTGAAACTAATTTTTTAAGGGATATCTTTTTACAAAAATCTAATCAATATACATTACCAAATTACATTAATAAAATGGAAAAATACTTACAAGGCGGAGATGGTTTAATAAGTCAATTAATACCTATTCTAGATATCTTTAGTCAAAGACATGTTAGATATTTAAATGTTGGATTAGGTTTATTCGGGTTAATAGAAAAAAGACCTGATAAAACTCTTGCTAACAAATCATTTTTACATTTAAAGAAACGTGTATCTTCGGAATTAGTTAACATCTTTTTGAATAAATCTAATTATGATGATTTATATCTAGATACATCAAAAGCCTATTCACTACTTTTATTACATTTATTAGATGAGGATTCTAGAATTGAAGATACTGACCATGAAAAATTTATAAATTGTATGTTAAAAAATCAAAGTAGTCTAGGTAATTGGATTCATACAGATGCTTTTGATAAAACAAATGAAGTAAATAATATGATTTTAACAATTTTTTGTGTAATAAATCTTCTTCATTATTATAAAAAGATAACATCAGATAAAGAGGTTAAAGAAGAAGACATAAAAGAAGGTTTTGAAATGATTCAATCACATTCACATCAAATAGAAGGGTTTGTAAGTGGTTTAGGTGGTGGTGGTATGTTAACCCAAACAAATTTAGATTCAATATTTAGCACCAAAGGTTGTATGGGGTCTATAATTGAATTAATATTATTAATAGTTGCATTACTTATATCAGGATATATTATGTTCAGAATATATAAATACCAAAATATATAAAGCAAAAACTGATAAACACAGTATACTTTATAAATTTTAATTTTCATTTTTTTTTATAATATATTTAATAATTATAATATTTTAATAATTATAATATTTATATACAAAAAACTATAATAAATATGGCATATAATGTATAAAGTTTACAATTATTTATTTATTTTTATAATAGTATGTTCTTAATAAATATAATATAATATAGCATAATGAATAACATGCGTTTAAAAAATATTGATAAATAGCATTATTGATTCTAATAATAAATAATATTTATGGCATATTAAAATATCATGTTTTTAAAATATACATAGTTGCTTCTAAAAATTAACAATCATTGCTCTGATTTTTAATATGATTTTTTAAAGAAAAAAAATAATTAGCATCATATGTTGATTTTTTATCAGTAATTTATGGCATATATACGTGATTTTTTAAAGTATTTTTATAGATAAATAAAAAATAGCATGTTTGTTCTAAATAAAATCGAATAATTATGGCATAACAAAAAACCCTCAAAAAAATGATGATTTTTTGACTCCAAAAAAAAAATTTCAAAAAAATACCCCCCGAGAAATATTTTTTTTCCCAAAAATAAATTTCTCAAAACACGTTTTTTTGTGGAATTTTTATACATGAAAAATTGATGTTTCGGTAGAGGGTGTAGTTTTCTCAGTTGACGGGTTTTTTTAAAAAGGCTTAAAAATCATGATTTTTAAGTCATTTTTGGGGGTTTTTTAAAAAGTTGAGCACAACTTTTTTTTCAAAAAAAAAATTCGCGTCTAGGGGTAGTCTCGACCATAATAAGAGGGGTTTTTAAAAAATCCGAAACTTGATTTTTTTACTGCATCATTAAATGACGGAACGACAGCATTTTAGGAATAAAAAAAAATGCAAAAAAAACACACTTTTTCAAAAAAAAATTTCGCGTCTAGGGGTCTATATCTCTGCATAAGTCGACTTTTGGCCATAACGTTTTTCAAAAACATTTTAAAAATCGATTATTTTTTTTCGCGTCTAGTATAGCATTCGTATATAGTTGTTTTGGTTGGTATCCCTTTAAATTATAGTCGAGACTACCCCTAGACGCGAAATTTTTTTTGATGTTTTTTACGGTCAAAAAAAGTATAAAAAAAATCTGTTAAAATAATAAGAAAAAACATCAAATTTTTTAGAGGATGTATTTATGCGAATTATGCAATTATTTAACGACAAGTAAGCACAGTTTACAAATTCATTACAAATCTAAGAAACATTTAACTAATAAACCAGATACCCCCTTCCTAGATTTTGACAACTTTATATGCATAGAATGTAATAAAGGCTTTAAATATCAAACTGGTTTAGTAAATCACCGTAAACTTTATCACGATAATATTGAGAATGATGATATTTTAACTGAGGTTGATATACAATTGAAACATAAATTAGAAATTGATAAAATAAAAACGGAACATCAACTTAAACTTGAGATTGAAAAGTTAAAATTTAAACGGAAAGACTATCAAAAGAAATTGGAACTTAAAAAGATTGAGAACAAACAATTACAATTAAAAGCAAATGAGAAAAATATGAATCAAGTGAATAATATTCAAATTAATAACAATGTAAATATATCAAAAGTCCAATATCTTAATTTAAATTTTGGTGATGTAATTGATATCAATACATTTATCGACAATTATAAAAATCAATATGGTCTAAGCAACAAGCAAACTGAAACTTTATTGGAAAACTATAGAAATGGAGGAATAAATTCATGCATTACTACTTTGGTTTATTATTTAAAAGAAAGTGCAATTCAACAATATAAAGAAATTAAAGGTAAGGAAATCTCAATGCCAGACATTATATTACCTTTTATTTTAAGTGATAAATATATTCGTGAACATTTTGAGAAAAATGTCAGTGGTGATTGGGATAAAACTTCAGTAATGGATAACATTAAGAAAATAGTTGGAATAACAGATGACCATGTTTACAAACATCATAATACCTATATGTATTTATCAGATTCGCAAAAAAAGAAATTGGTAAATGGTGTTTTAAAGGCATCTGGTTATTCTCGCTTGAATACATTATCTTCACCTGATATATATAAAAAAAAAGAGCTAATGGGACAACCTAGTTTAGAAGTTATATTAGAAGAATTATCTGATGATGAAAATAATCAAGAAGTATGTGATGAAAAAGAAAGTGATGAAAAGCTCTAGATGTATTTAGATAGTATAAAAATTGAATAAATTTAAAGACTATGATATTATTATTATTAAGCAACTAATTACTTCTGTCATGGGTTTTCTAGATGGTTTTTTTCCTGAATATCCAAACGAATTACAATATGATGCGAATGGATTTCTGATTACAGACAATGATAGTCAAATTATTCGATTGATTAATAGTTACAATAATAATATTGATGATGGTTATCGAAGTGATAATGATGATAATGATGAAAATTATCAAACATTTGCATTACATGAAGATGTTTCTATATTAATTGGATTGACGTCATTTACTGTAACAGAAACAAATTTATCATATTCATATCATATACATTTATCATATGATGATGGGTATGGTCATTACATAGCACACGGCGATGTTACAATTACTTGTGTTAAAGATGAACAAAATAAAAAAAATAAAAGATACATTTCAGATATAAATGTCAATGGTAATCATAATGGGGCTTTACATGATAAATATAATGATTGTTTTGATGTTTATCCTTACGAATATCTTCCAATTTTGTGCCCCAATATTTCTAGTAATCTACCTCTTCGACCTGATTTTGATGATACCTTAAATGAAAATTACTAGAAAATGCTACAAGATTTTAATTATAAATTTGAAAACTATGCTTTAGATAGTGTTTCATAATTTTTTTCTTTTCATAATTTTTTTCTTTTTATTATTTAAATAATGGTTAAAACATTTAAAAAAAAAAAATCTTCATTTAGTATTAGTCATAAGAAAAATAAAAAATCAGTTAGAAATAAATTATCAAAAAAAAAACACAAAAGTATTTATAAAGCGAACAGAAATAGAAAACAAATAGGAGGGAATCCTATACAGTGGGATGTATATGATAGTGTTGAAGAACTTAACATTGATGATGTTTTAGCACCAATACAATCTGTGTTCTTACCAAGTGGTCCTGTTCGTGTTATTCCTGTAGATGTGTTTGATATGTTAATGGCAACTATTCATAATAATCCTAACTTAAAAACAATTATTGCTCCTACAATAATAATAACAAGGGAAGCATATGATAGGTTTAGGTTAGAAACTGGCCTAATAAGGCCGCTATTTGAACCTAAATTATTACTTGAAGGATTATTTATGCATCATACCCCATCATCTTTTATAAAATTACAAAGTCTTGACAGTATTAATTTAAATAACAAGTCCTATTTGAACTTTACATTTAATACTGATATATTAATTAATTTTTTTCTCAAACGTAAGTCATTTAAGATTAAACAATTACAGTTAGAAGGATGGGCGTTAAGTAGTGCCGGATTATATAATTTATGTGTATTAGAATTATTAGGAAAAATTGAGACTACTGAATTGCAAAAGATTTATAAATTTAGTGATTGGTATCGAGATAATCAAAATTTTAATGAAATGCGTAATAAATTAAAAGAAGGATTGCAAAAAAAACAAGAGACTTTGTTATTAACATTCGAAAGGTTTAAAAAACAAACTGCCAGCAGCCTACATAATATATATGCATTTGGTCAGGGTGGTTTAGATACGCCAGGAGTAATAGACCTAACCTATGAAAGTGCTATTTCAAATGATGAGATATTATCATGTTGTTGTTATGGTATGAGAACTAGAGATGTCATTATACTAAAACTTTTCTTGCAAGATTTTAAAAAGGAATTAATTCAATATTTCCGAAAAACTGAAAGGGAAAGTGATAATTTATTTTTTCACTTTAAACTTCTTTGTATTTTATTAATGAACGATGTTTCCAAAGTATTACGTTCACTTAAAATATTTTTTTCTTGGGCGATATCATTTAAACTTGATAATCTTAGAGCTTTAAGCTGGTCTAAAAAAGATAAAGAACGACAAGAAATAGACCGTCAATATGATTTTTTGTCTACGTTTCTTGATTTTTCTCGAAATGATTTTTTTCAACAATGTGAACATTTAATGCTAACAGACAAAGATTTTTTGCAACAAATATTCCCAAGTTTAACACCTGAAATTATCGCTGAATATAATAAACCCACCAGGTGGTTCATATTCAAAGACTATCAACACCCCGAAGCGTGGGTAGTTTAAGACTTGATAAATATACAAACTTATTTACATGGTCTAGGAAATCAATCTCATGATAATAAATTATTTTTTTATTTTTTATTCATAAAAAATATAATAAACAATTATTATTATTATATCAAAATATAAAGAATAACTAATTATTACACAAATAGATATAAAATGCGTGTAGTTACTATTCAAGATGCTCGTAAAATCTTAGATGATGCTATTTTTGGTAAAGATTTAGAATATATGTGTTTTGAAACATATAATTTATGGTATGATAATTATTATTCGCATAATTTAGATACTTATCCAAATTGGCAAGCATTATATAATACCTTTTTTGATATTTCATTATATAAAAAGTGTCATAGTTATTTTAATTGTTATGTTGTAATTGAAGATAATCACCTAGTAGGCTTTATAAGTTTAAATTTTAATGATTTTAGTGTTTATGAAGATGATAACATGAATGAAAGTTCTTTATGGTTAACTGATTTATTTGTTTGGCCACAATATAGAAATAAAGGTGTTGGTAAATTACTCATTAATTATGTTTCTAGATTGTCACATAAAATGGATATCCCTTTGCATTTGGCATGTTCTTCGGACATGATAAGTTATTATAGAAACTTAGGATGGAATATTTTATATACAAAAAAAAATAATGAAAGATACTGGACTTATATGATAAAAGAAATATAATATAATTCCTAATTACGCTTAATAGTTTTTCTTTTTGACGATGTTGTTTTAGATATTTTTTTGGTCTTTTGTGTTTTATGTGGCTTCTTTATGGTTTTATGATTTTCTATTTTTTCAACATATGGTTTAGTAAAAAGGTTGGTATATTCATGTTGTGAAATTTTAACTGGTGATATTGACATAATCATAAATTTATCCCAATCAAATAATTTCTTTGCAAATTCTTGTAAATCTTCAATCGTGATTGATTTGTATTGTTCTATAATTTGTGGTAAGGTGTATATATCAGACTTATCTTTCTTTAAATATTGGAACCCGTAATGACTACATATTTGATAACTATCAGATAATGACTTGCGGTTTTCATTTTCATAACAGCTAATAATATTGTCATACTCTTCTTGTGTGACAGGTTCATTTTTAAGTTTTTCAATATTTTTTTTTATTAATTCAAGAATTTTTCGTTGAGTTTTTATATCATGATTGCAACTATAACTAATATTAACAATACCATTAAAATCATATTCTTCTATGTCTGAACGTATTCGATAGACTAAACCATGTTTATTTCTAACATCTTGAAATAATCTAGATTCCATTCCACCACCTAGAATATCTGACAATATATGTGCCTTTCTTTTCTCAATATCATTATATTTAATACCTATAAAACCGATTTTGACATATGTATGTGGTGATTTATTATCAGGTAAATAATGACGATTGATTTGATGAATATCAAAATTATTTACAGATGGGGTTGGTGCTAGTTTTAATATTGGTTCCCATTGTTTTTTATATTCAGTAATATCAGCGATTGTCTTTTTAAAAATAGTTGAATCATCTTTATAATGATTATGAAAATCCGAATCAAAATGTTTTTTAAGTTTTGTTTTTAACCAATTAAATGAAGGAAAATTACCTGCTACTGAAATTACCATGTTATCTGGTGTATAAAATTTATTCAAAAAGGCTAATACCATTGAACGATTAAGTTGTCTAATATTATTGTCATGACCTGCAATATCTCTAGATAAAGGTAGACCCTTAAAAAAATTTTGATAAAATAAATGATTAGATTTTGCACCTTCTTTTCTTTGATGAATTTCATTAATAACCACATCTTTTTCTATTTCTATATCTTTGGTTCGATATAATGAATTAGTTATCATGTCCCCCATGATTTCGATAATTTCTTCCAAATGTTTATCAACACCATGAATATGATAGCAAGTATGTTCATCTGAAGTATAAGCATTTTTAGTTGCTCCATATTTAGCTAATTCAGAAGCAATAACCAATTGGGATGGTCTTTTTTTCGTTCCTTTAAAAAACATATGTTCTACAAAATGAGCAATACCATTAATATTATCTGGTTCCCAATTTAAACCAACATTTACATAAACCATAATTGTAGCTGTAGTAATATTTGGATTTCTAGACATAATAACCTTCATACCATTGTTTAATTTTGTTGTTTTAAAATCCATTTTTTCCACGTATATTTTAATGTGGTTTTCTAGGTATATTTACTTACATTTTGATAAGAAAAAATAAAAAATGTGGCATGAAGAAAAATATGAAACAAAAATTGAAAGGAATAAGTTTAAGGAATTTAAAAATAATTAATATTAAATATAACACTAACTAAAATTTTAAAATGGATAAAGAAGAAGTTAAATCTGGTGACTACCCTTTAGATATAATTTTAAATGGGGTTGATGATAATGAGCAACTGAACGAAGGCTTTTATGTTATTAAACGTGATGGAAATCGTGAAAGAGTTGATTTAGGTAAAGTAAGTAAAAGAATTCGTATCCTTTCTAAAGGATTAAAAGTCAATCCAGATTTGATTACTCAAAAGATTACTGACCAAATTTATCCTGATGTTCCTACTTCTCATCTTGATGAACTAGGTGCCCAAATTTGTGCATACCAAAGCACTAAACATCCTGACTATGGTTCTCTAGCCGCTAGAATTATCATTTCTAATCATCATAAAAACACATCACCATCTTTTTCTGAAACAATTGAAATTTTGTATCGTAATAAAGATACTCTAGGTAATGAGTCACCACTGATTAACCAAGAATTATATAAAATTGTCCAACATCATAAAAATAAGCTAAATACTATTATTAAATACGAAAGAGATTACAATATCGATTATTTTGGGTTTATGACCCTTTATCGTTCTTATCTTCTTCGTGTTAATAATAAACCTGTTGAGCGTCCCCAAGACATGTATCTTCGGGTTGCTCTAGGTATTCATCGTAATGATTTTAAAGAAGCTATTTATACTTATGAACTAATGTCCCAAGGCTATTTTACCCATGCAACCCCCACTTTATTTAATATGGGAACTAGAAACGAACAAGCTAGTTCATGTTTCCTTTTAGCTATGGAATCAGATTCTATTAACGGTATTTATAATACTCTTAAAGAATGTGCCCTAATTTCCAAAACAGCTGGTGGTATTGGTCTAGCTATTCATAATGTTCGTGGTAAAAATGCAATTATTAATGGCACCAATGGACGGAGTAATGGAATTGTTCCTATGCTTCGACCATTTGATACTACTGCTGAATATGTTGACCAAGGTGGTGGTAAGCGCAAAGGTTCTTTTGCTATTTATCTAGAACCATGGCATTGTGACATCTTTGAATTTATTGACCTTAAAAAACCTCAAGGTTCTGAAGACCTTCGAGCACGTAATCTCTTTTATGGACTTTGGATTCCTGACCTTTTTATGAAACGGGTTGAAAACAATGAGAAATGGACTCTTTTTAGTCCTGATGAAGCACCTGGACTACATAATGTTTTTGGTGATAAATTTGAAGAATTATATACTAAATATGAAAAAGAAGGTCGTGGTCGGGAATCTATTCCAGCTCAGAAACTTTGGAAACGTATTATTGAATCACAAGAAGAAACAGGTGGTCCTTACATGTTGTTTAAAGACCACGCAAATCGTAAATCAAATCAACAAAATCTAGGAACCATTTGGTCATCAAATCTTTGCACAGAAATTATTGAATATACTGATAAAGATGAAATTGCTGTTTGTAATTTAGCATCAATTGGTCTTCCTCGTTTTGTTAATACCGAAACCAAAGAATTTGATTTTGATAAACTAGAAGAAGTAACTAAAGTAATTGTTCGTAATTTGAATAAAATCATTGACATTAATTATTATCCAGTTGATAAATGTAAAACCTCGAATAAAAAACATCGTCCTATTGGTATTGGTGTTCAAGGTTTAGCTGATGTTTATGCAATGCTTAAAATGCCTTTTGACAGTAAAGAAGCTTCTGAAATGAATATTAAGATTTTTGAACATATTTATTATGCATCTGTTAAAACTTCAATTGATATTGCTGAAAAACGCGATGGTATGATGAAAAAATACAAAGAATTAACTCATATGTTAAAGAAAGATTTAACAACAACTCAAAAGAAAGAAAAAACAGAATTAGAAAACACATTAAAAGCAATTCCAGAAGAGCTAGAACGTGATTCTTATTTAGGTAGTTATTCATCTTTTCAAAATTCACCAGCTTCTAAAGGATTACTTCAATACGATTTATGGAATAAAGAACCATCAGCTGAAATGAAACCTAAATTTGATGAACTTAAAGAGCGAATTTCAAAGTTTGGTATGCGCAATAGTCTTTTGTTAGCACCAATGCCAACTGCTTCAACTGCACAAGTTCTAGGTAATAATGAATCATGCGAACCTTTTACGTCGGTTATTTACAAACGTCGAACATTAGCAGGTGAATTTATTATCGTTAATAAACATTTGGTTCATGATTTAATGGAATTAAAACTTTGGAATGAAGATTTAAAAAATAAAATTATTGCCAATGAAGGTTCAATTCAACAAATTGATGAAATCCCTGCGAATATTCGTGAAATTTATAAGACTGCATGGGATATGTCACCTAGAGTTATTATTGACCAAGCTGCTGACCGTGGTGTTTATATTTGTCAAAGTCAAAGTATGAATCTTTGGGTATCAGATTTAGACCATAATAAAATGACAGCTATGTATTTTTATGCCTGGAAGAAAGGGCTAAAGACTGGTCAATATTATCTTCGCTCTCGTCGTGTTGTATCGGCTAAGAAAATTACAATTACATCCACCTCTACCGCATCTGACCCCACATCTTCTACATCTACATCATCGACAAATGTTGGAGGACTTCAACGAAGTGCTCGTGGACGTCGTCGCCAAGAAGAAAAACCCCTAGAAGAGGATATTCCAGCATGTAAACGGGATAACCCTGAATGCACTTCATGTGGTAGTTAAAGATAAAGCCTTAGCTATAATATTAATTGCTTCTTCTTTATCATATAAATAATTAAATTTTTTGTTTATATCAACGACATATGTATTATAAAGTGTATCTAGTTTTGATTTAACAATATTAAAAGTTTGACCAGCTTTAAAACTAATAAAATTATTATTGCCTATATTTATATCAATATTATTCTCAATATCAGGATTATATAATTTAGTTTTAAAAGTCTCGATATCTTTTTTGTTTTTCTCATTAAATTCATTAAATAAAAAATTTAATAATATTAATCCGTATGGTAGTTTATTATGATAAAGCATTGAATATTTTTTTTTAAATTCTTTAGATGTATCTTCTATTGCTAATAAAAAAAATTTATATGGAAACAATAACAATAAAATTGCTTTTTCAATTTTAAAACTATTCTGTAAGGCTTCTTTTATAATTTTGTAAATAGTGTTATAATCATTAAAATACTCTCCGGTTGTAGCATTCTTAATCATTAATCTATCTTTATTGATAAAATAAAACAATTCATAACACATTTCTAATAATATTAATGATTGAAAATTTAAAAATGTATTCGTATCAGTATGTATATGTGTTGTTTCTAATTTTGTTGTATTAGTAATTGTAAAATTAGATTTTAGATATAATGTTTCAAATTCTGGATTTGTTAAGAAATTAATAAATTTAAATAATTTTTTTCCCATTTCGGTAGTTTTACCTCCATCATTTTTATATATGTCATCAAGTTTTGTAGCAACATCTTTTGTATCAGGAAATGTATAATTACTATACAATGTTATGTCATATGTCTCAGCACCACCATGTTGTGTTTTTATATATGTATGATAATTTCTTCTAATAGGTCGTTTTTTGCTTTTATGATGATTGGATTTCAATATTTTTTTACTTTTATTATGTTGAAGAATCATTTTTTAATCATATATATTATATAAAAGAATATAAAAAGCATGAGTTTACTTTATCAATTAGGTGGATTTTTTAACGAATATCATAATGGTCATAAATTAAGAGACCATAACACAGCTGCAACTGCTGAATTAGAAAAATTAGTAAATATCTATAAGAATTTTTTACCAATTCAAACATTTCCATTTATACCATTGATTATCGCCGCTTTTTTCCAATGTTTGGCATGGATGTCAGGTCCTAATCTTTTTTATAACTATTCCCTATTACCTAGATTAGGTATTATGTGGTTATTGGCAGGTGGAGAATATTTATTTATGATGCCTGCAATGAATGCAAGTATTGAAGTTTTAAATAAACATGAACCTTTACTTGTGGTAATTTATCAAGTAATAACATTAATAGTCTTTATTTTTGTCAATGTATTTGTATTTAAAAAAGCATTTGAATTAAAATATTTGATATCTTTTATTTTACTAGGTCTAGCTGTTTTTGTAGCATATATGTAATTTTATTTTTCTTTTAAATTTTGTTTGTAAAAAATTGATTTTAATTCAATGAAATATTGATTTAAAACTTACTTTTTGGTTGTTGGAACGGATTTTAATTGTTTGTTTCAAAACTTATACAAAACAAAGAAATGACTACAGAATTAGCATCTATTTTGCAAACTATTTTTAAAGCTGAAAAATTTTCGGAATGTTTTAGTCATTATTCTCATTCAGAAGAATTAAATGAACAAAGGTTACTACCTGTAGTGATGATTAAAATGATTTCCAAATTTATTGATCATTTTATAAATAATAATACTTACCATTTTCTAATTAAGACTATACGAAAAAATAACAATATTGAATCAAAATTTAATTTATCAAAATATCAATTAACAAGAATCTTTCTAGAAGTAATTTTTGAAAAAACTAAAACACAAGAACTAGATTATTTATTTGAACAATTAAAAATTTATGGTAATTATGTTCTAGATGTAAGTTCTAGTTATCAAGAAATCATTGATTACATTTTTCAAGCCAAAGAAAAATCTAATCAACACATTCAGGATTTAATTGATGAGATGAATAAAAAATTGGAAAAGAACAAAGCCGATTATGCTTTATTCAAAAGCAATGCATTTCTAGAATCTATTAAAACTCTTGAAACAAAGATATCTAATCATCATGCTAGAATAACAACTCGTGATAAAGATATTATCGAGAAAGAAGTTTATGAACACTGTTCAGATTTATGTAAACGTATTTCATTCAAAAATAAAGAAATTTTAAAAAATAAAATTCTAGATTATTTAGTTACTATTAATTCTTTGGATACCCAAATGAAAAACATTGATGATTATGAAAAAACCAACCAAGATAATGTTTTTGGTAAGAAATTTGAAAATATCTTATATTCTATATTAGTTCCTTTATTGAAAGAGCACGGATTTGAAGTTTTATTTAATATGGAATTTGAATTTGATTTTAGCTATTCAGGAATTAAATTAGAATATGATTTTATCATTGGTAAAATAATCAATAATAATTTTGTAATTTATGGTGTATTTGATGCAAAGATTTGCAAGGGATTAATAACAAATGATACTCATAAATTAATTAAAGGTGTTGAATATTTGTCAAAAAATAAATTAAAATTACGTGCTGTTTTTAAAAGACAATACCATCACAAGTTTACCAATATTATAGCAATTGAAAATGATAAAATACTAACTGGTTATTTTTGTCAAGCATTTTATAATCAGAAAAAAGAATTATCAAAGGCTATTTCTAGTTATATGGTTAATAATGGTTATCAATTATTCGCATTAATCCATGGTGATACAATTTTATTGGAACCATTTCGTCATGAATTGGAAAAAACAATAAATGAAGAATATTATAAATGGAAAGAAACTTTTGAAAAAAATAATATTATGATTTATTCAATTGATAATATTAAGAAATCAGAAGAATCGGAAGACGAATTAAAAGATTGTATGCCATTAGAAAAGAAAACTAGATTGGAATAAATAATTTCCATCTGAAAATTAATATTTTTATTCTTTTTTTGTTGATAAATAAGTAAAGGAAATAGTTAGTAAATATTAACTGATATATATTAATAAAAATGGCATCAAATTTTTATAAAATATCATGTATTGACCCAAAAAAAGAATGTAATATTATCGACCCAATTTCAGAAAAACTAGATTTTTCAGGATATAATCCTGTTACTGGAAGATTATTTAGTCAGGATGATATTAAAGCGGTTATGGATAGATATTCTAGCATGTGTGTTAATAAAAATGGTAATAAAGAAAGGTGTTGTGACCCAAAGGAAACAAGATTTTCAATCAGCGAAGACCAAAAAGAAAGATATAAGGATAAAAAAGTTAGAGTTAATCGTGAATATGGAGTTGTAAAATCAATTGATATTTGTAATAATCCATCTGAATGTTCTGGAAGCGATTGGGTAACCCCCAATGCATATTTAATGTGTAAAATTGGTGATAATCAACCACAACTAAAAAATAATGTGCTTCGTTTTGATAAATTAAGTAATGATTGTTATGCTAAAAATTGTAATTCACAGGGTAATGAATTAAGTTTTGGTGAATTAATTAGTGGGATTGGTAAAGATAATGAATCATCTTTTATGTCTGATTTAAAAATTAATGAACATTTAAAAGAAGATAATTATGAGGCTTTAAAAAAATATTTAGATACTTATAAACAAACTTATAAAAAATCAGCTGCTGATAATGTTTTAACTGATACTGATGAAGGTGATACAATCCTCTTAAGAGCTATAAAATTAAAGGCCAATAAATGTGTCAATGTATTATTTGGTTATTCTGTTGATTTAAATGTTAAAGCAACAGATTCTGGAATGACATCATTACATTATGCTTGTAAATATGGTGATGAAACTATGGTTGGACTTTTGGTTAATGCTGGTGCTAGAACTGATGTTCTAGATTTTAAAGGCCGTCCACCATTTTTTTATGCTGTTATGTATGGAAATATAAATATGATTCAATATTTAGCTAACCAAAATCCTGGTATGCTTACAATTACTGATAAGTTTGGAAATAATGCATTACACATCGCAATGAAATATGCTAAAGAATCTGGTCCAATTGTTAAATATTTAATAGACCATGGGGTTAGTTCACAAGTTAAAAATAAAAAAGGAAATACCCCCACTGATATTGCACATAATAGATTAAAACATCTTGAAAATGTTGAACAAGAAGAAAATAGTGAGATGTTTCTAGAACCTTTCGAATCACTTGCAAAAATTGAAGAACCTAAAAAACCTAAAAATGAAGAAATAGGTAATGTCTATACTGCTTTAAGTCAATTAGGTAAATCAGAAGTAGCTGAAAATCCAGACATCTATAAAGGTTTTATAACACCTTTAAGTAAAAAGATATGGCCAGTTAATTTTGAAAAGAATAGTTGTTATCCATATGCTGAAATCGAAAATAAAGAATTATGTGAAAAGAAGGGAGGTAAATGGAGTAAATATAATAAATCACATATGACAACTCATGTAAAAGTTGAATATAAATATGATAATCAAGACGAAGATTTATTTGACAATTTGTATGAATCTGATACAGTAGAAGAATCAAAAAAGACTAGTGACTTTTATTATCCAACCCAACCTACAGCAGAACCAGAGAAAAAACTTGATATGGCTTTAGACCATGATTCATTAATGGGTATAACACCTGCACCTACATATGGACCAACAGTTGCTCCACCTGCCATTCCATCATCATCAATGTCATCATTATCATCTTCATCAGTTCCTGTAACTGTAAGTCAAAAAAATAATAAAACCATAAAACCTATCATTAATGTTACACCAACATCAACCGATTCCCCTATTATAACTTCTGCTCCTAAATCATCAAATAAATTATGGTATATTTTAGGTGGTATATTATTGGCAGTCATAATAATTGCACTAATAATTGGAATTTATTATTATATAAAAAATAGACAAGGACAAAATATTAACTCAACTACATCATACACTTTAGTAAACCAATCATGATGATGAATCATTTATTTTATTTTTTATTTTCATTCTTTTTTAGTATTGATATTAACATCGATATCAGTATGTAATGCATGTGAAGAAACCATTAATTCATAACCGTGTTTAATAATTGCATAAAATGCAATAAAAATTAGAGCATAATAAAAAGCAACAGGTCTTTGTTTCATTAAAAGAAATACGATAGCTATTACACCACCTAGAACATGACCAAAAGATACACCATTGAATTTGCGTAATACTCTGACAATATGATATAAAATTGCAAAAGCAAAGTTTGCTATTAAAATAACAACTGATGTTTGCATCATTAATTCTGTTTTTCCTCCTTTAAGTCCATTAATACCAACATATAATAATAATGGTGTTACAATAAAAATATGATATATATTGATTAAAGCCATAGTCAATTGTTTTTCCTCAATTGTTTCTTTGGACCGGTCTGTTTGTGACTCAACATGTGGGGAAGGTTTTAATAAAGTAGTTAAACCTCCCCTTGAGCCTCTTTTTAATGCTAGTTTAGTGCATTCAAATTTATAGTCATACCAAGCCATAGCTACGTAAGCGATAACAAATAATAATACTGCTATAAAACATTTCCAGATTAAACTCATTTCTGGTGGTTGGTAAAAGAATAAAGCAATTATGATTGTGCTAAATATAACACATTTAATGTTTAATTCAAATGGATAATTTTTGAATAAACCTCCAGCCATTTTTATTTTTTATTTTATTAGAGACATATTTTATTTATGAACCTTGAAGCATAAAATAATAAAAAAATGAGAAATTTAAAAATTAATGTATTCAAAATTAAGGTTTCCAAAAGAATTTCTTCAGTTCTGCCGTAAATTGGGTATTTTCATCATCCGTCAAAGTAAATGTGTTTTGCAGATGTGCGGTAGCATCTCCCCATTTAGAGAAGAATATTGTAAATTTGTTATCTTTCAGATATACACTAGCATTACCATTTGAACCATTAAATGTAATAGCAAGGTTATTATCTTTATTTTTGGGGTCAAATTCAGATTCACTGTCAATACTATCGATTACAAATTCACATAGTGTATTAACAGTATCATCGTCTTCATTCTGGTGATATACATAAATTTTGGCAAAATACATCTTCTCGTCATAGTCCTCATACTTAGCTGTTTCATAATTAATCATATTGCAGTCAACTTTGAGTGTAAACATCTTTATATTGTTTTGTGTAATAATAATTAACAATAAAATAAAACATTTCAATTTTTATGGTTTTGGTTACGATGTATTTTTAATATTTTTAAATGAATCACTAATAAAAAAATTGAAATGTTTTATACATTAATATAATACAATACAAATACTCTACCTGAAAATGTCTACTTCTTTTGTCTGGCGTCATGCTACTATGAATCCTAAGGTTCAATATGCCATTTCGAATCAAAACTATGCGAAAGGGTCTTATGTCCCTGAAGCATTTACGATGACAAGTTTTATTCCTCCACGCTCTCGAATGGATGGATTTATAGTTGGTTGGCTTCCTGGTTCACAGGGTCTTCGTCCATCATCATTTCCTGACCATGTTACACCAATCTTTTCATCAACTATCATGAAACAAATTTATGAAATGGATGCTTGGAAACAGTTTAGTTTTGATACAACTGATTGTGACCAACATAACTTTTATTGGATTCCAAGTGAGGAAGATGCTAAGCTTTTTCTTAGTGAAAAATACCCTGAGATTTACGAAGAGACACTCAAGGCACTCGAATCCCAGTAATTAGATTTTTAATCTGATTATTATGATAAAAAATATTTTTTCTTTTTTCTTTTTATAAAAATTCGACAAGTTTACCAAATAATTCATTTGGTAAAAACATGCTTTGGGAAAACAATGTTTCTTTCAATCCAGTAATAGGTATTCTGGCATGTGCAATACAATTATGCGGAACATCATATCCTACTTTTTTATAATCACATGTATGAGTTTTTGCATGACATGAAAGGTAAGCGCAGGTTTTTGATTGATTTTTCATCCAATATTTACCACAACAACCACAGTCATGGTCTTTCGCAATACACATATTTTTAGCAGTTAAACTCCAGCAAATGCATTCGTGTTGACCTTCTTCAGCATAGCATTTAATTAAGTTGCTATGAGTATCACAAACACATGCATGCACCATGGTCTTACAAAGAACATATGAGCTAGTGTTCATATTACAAATACAGTAATGTGTATGATGGTCACAAAGACTTAATATTTCGACGGTTTCTTGATTAATATTGTCTCTTATTTTTTGCATTAATACACCACATTTACAGAAACCATCAAATGATGATAAAGAATTAGGGTCTTGCATGCTTTTATTTTCTGTTCATAACTAAGTTTAATAACGTTCAATTTTGTTGTTTTTATTTTATTTAAAAATGTAAAAAAAATGAAAATAAAAAACAAAATAAAAAACAAAATAAGAAAAAAATGATGTAAGAAAAAATTGAATTATACATTTAGAAGTGACCTCATAAAACTTTTATTATATTAACCAACTTTTGATTGATATGAATAACGTAATAGAATCAAAAGACAATGAAGTTAATCTAGAACGTGATTATAAATATATTTTAAAAAGCTATTTTAATCAATGTCAAAAGGGTCATCAGATGGTTCGTCATCAAATCGACTCATTTGATTATTTTATTGAATATCTAATCCCTAATATTATTAAACAATTTAATCCTATTTATGTTCATTATGAATTTCAAAAAGATGCAAATAAATATTTATATGAATTCCAATTAAGTTTCGGGGAAATTGCCGTTGAACCTCCGATGATTTCGGAAAACGATGGTAGTTTTGATGAAATGACGCCTGCTAAAGCACGCTCTCGTAGTTTAACATATGCTTCGAATTTACGGGCTGACCTTGATGTTAAAATTATTCATCGCACAGGTGACCCTGATAAACTCGAAATCGAAAACGTATACCAACGAAAGCTATTTAAAGTTCTTTTAGGTAAGATTCCTATTATGGTTCAATCTAAATATTGCATTTTAAGTAAATATAAACATGTGTCTCATAAAGATTTAGGTGAATGTCGTTATGACCCTGGTGGTTATTTTATCATCAACGGTAATGAAAAAGTAATTATCGCACAAGAACGTTCTGCTAATAACATGGTCAATATTTTTAAAAATAATAATAAACCCAAAAATAGTTTTACAAATTCTTGTGAAGTAAAATCCGAATCAGAAGAGTTCTTTGGTGCAATTCGTAATCTCAGTATTAAAATTCGCGCTAAAGACAACGCTATTCGCGTCCTCCCTAACCGTTTTCGTATTGATTTGCCTCTTTGGGCGTTCTTCATTGCACTTGGTATTGAATCTGACCTTGAAATTGTCAAAATGATTGTATATGATGTAGAAGCACCAGAAAACCAAAATATGGTTAACTTTTTACGTGCTTCAATTGAAGATTGTCGTAATTGTATTCATGAATTTAAAACTGAAAGTCTAAAGCAATCCATTGCTCTTGAATATCTAGTTCGTAATATTACCTATTTAGGTTCTCCTAAAGACGTTCGTCTGACAAATGAAGATAAAATAGTTTATATTAAAAAGATTCTTGAAGAGGAATTTTTACCTCATTCTGGACCTGATTTTAAGAAGAAGGCTTATTTCCTTGGTTATGCAGTTAATCGTTTAATTATTGATGAACTCACTGGGAGTGAAATTACATGCGATGACCGTGATGATTATGCGAATAAACGTGTAGATAGTCCTGGTATTCTCACTGGTAGTCTCTTTGGTCAATGTTTTAAAGCTCTGGCTAAAGATATTAAAAAATCAGTAGTCAAGGAATTAAAGAATAATAAAAATTGGAAATCTGAAAATGATATTACTGAAATTATTAATATCAATAATATCTCAAAACTTGTTAAACCTAATATTATCGAAGGTGGATTAAAATATTCGCTAGCAACTGGTGATTGGAAAGTGAAAAGCTCACGTTCTAAAAGTCGTTCTGGCACTGCTCAGGTTCTTAGTCGTTTGACATTTCCTAGTGCAATTTCTCATCTTCGACGGTTAAATTCTCCAGCTGAAAAGAATGGTAAAATCATCCCACCTCGTAAAATTCATAACAGTTCATGGGGCTATGTTTGTCCTGCTGAAACTCCTGAAGGTGCATCTGTTGGTCTTGTCAAAAATTTATCAAATGGTGCTATTATTACTAAACCTAGTCAAGCTTCAGTTGTTTATTATCAACTTCGAACTCTTAAAGTGCCTGAAGTTGGAACTTTTCCTATCGCAGACCTTTTTCATCATTGTAAGATTTTTGTAAATGGTGACCTTTATGGTATTACATATGAAGCCAATGTTCTTGTTCCTAAACTACGTAGTATGCGTCGTCAAGGTCTTTTGAATATTTATGCATCAGTATTTTGGCATCAAATGAATAAAGAAATTTATATTAATACTGATGGTGGACGTCTTTCGCGACCTCTTTGTATTGTGGATTCTCCCAATAAATTACGTATTAAACCCATTCACATTGAAAAACTAAAAAATAAAGTAATTCGTTGGAATAATCTTATTCTTCCTCAAACAAATGAACGTGTTATTTACAGTCTTCAAAACAAAGAAGGATTATCAATTGAAGAAATGAAGGTTAAATTACTCGAAAATCGTGAGTTACATGAAGGTGTTATTGAATACATCGATTGTATTGAATCTAATAATCTTTTAATTGCTGTTAATCAGCGTGAATTATATGAAACAGGACGTGATAAATACCAATATCAATATACTCATTGTGAAATCATGGCTGGTATGACACTTGGTGTTCTAGCTTCATGTATTCCTTTTGCTGACCATAACCAATCTCCTCGTAACACATATCAAAGTGCACAAGGCAAACAAGCGATGGGAATTTATGCAACTAATTATGCTCTTCGTCTTGATACTTTAGCTCATATTCTTCGGTATCCTCAACGTCCACTTGTAAACACTAGTTTTTCCAAATATTTTCATGGTGACCGGATTTCAAACGGTATTAATTCAGTTGTGGCAATTCTTTGTTACACTGGTTACAATCAAGAAGATTCAGTAATCATCTCACAGTCATCAATTGACCGTGGATTCTTTAATTCCGTCTTTTACCGTTCTTACAAGGATGATGAAAAGAAAATTCAGTCATCTGGACAGGAAGAGAAATTTGCTAACCCGGGACAACTTGATTCACTTACAGGTGACCGTAAATATGATATTACAATTGGTAAGAAACGCGAAATGTCATACAAAAATCTTGACGAACGTGGTTTTATTAAAGAAAACGTATATGTTTACCCAGGTGATATTATCATCGGTAAAATTATTCCTATTCGTCAACAAGATAAATCAATTACTAAGGTCGTTTATCGTGATATTAGCACACCAATTCGCACCAATGAAGAAGGTTTTGTCGACCGTGTTTATGAAAGTCGTAACTCAGAAGGTTTTCGCTTTTGTAAAGTTAAAATTCGGTCTATTCGTATCCCTACTGTAGGTGATAAATTTTGTCTTCCTGGTTCGACATTAATCATGACCGACTGTGGAATGATTCCTATCAAAGATTATATCAATGATTATAACAATAATAATATTCATAAGGTTTTGATTTACGATAGCAATTCTAAATCGTCAAGATATGAAGCTCCATTAGAGACTATCACAATTACCAGTAAAAAAGATGAAAAAGTGCAAATGATTGCTTTTAATAACACTGAAATTGGATTTAATTTGAAAGTAACACCTGAACATAAGATTTATGCTCGCCAACAAGGAATGCGTAATTTTGATTTAATTGAAGCCAAGAAACTTTTAGAAGATAATAAACCATTTACAATGATGAATAACAGTAATTATATTTCTGGTAAAACTTCAACATCTTTAATTACATCAGCTACAAATGAAAATGCAAAGAATTATCAAAATAAATATTTAGCTATTTTACTCGGTATTTGGATGAAATATGGCACTGAAGTTAATCAACAAGGTTCCCCCTCAAGTTTGATTTTTCAGTTTAAACAAAACGAAGAAGCAACTCGCAATGATGTTGAAATTCGTAAATTAGAAATCGAAGTTGGGTCCAAAGGTCGTTCAACTCTTAGTCCTCGTGAACAAAACCAATTATATCAACAATTTATTGATTGTCCTGAATGGACTTTAGCCGATAAATATGCTAATCTTATTCGTGGAATGAAACGCATAATTACTGGATTAGGTAGTAATGCAGATAAAAATATTGTGTTTACTGGACAAACTATGGTTGTTTTTGTCGATTCAGAATTAAAAGAATTGATTACTAATGGTAACAATGAACCTAAATCTAAGTTACCATCATGGACCTTTGATTTACAATCTAATGATACTAAATGTTTATATAATGTTTTAAACAATAAACTTAAAGGACATGAAGCCGGTGGTATTATTGGTTCCGATGCCTTTGATGGTTTAGTTTCAAATGAAATGACATTAAATGAAAATGATAAAATAATGCTAGAATTGCATTCTAATGTTAATTTCGAAAAAGTAGATATGATTCAAATTCATCCCGATGGTATGAATCTAATTGAAGATTGGAAAGATTATGACACAAGTAATGATGTTTATTGTCTTCGTGTTTCAACTGGCATTTTTATGGTTCAATCTAAAGAAAATAAAATTCCAGTATGGACTGGTAATTCTAGTCGACATGGACAAAAAGGAACATGTGGTATGATTTATCCTGAGGAGAATATGCCACGCACTAAATCTGGGATTGTTCCGAATGTAATTGTTAACCCTCATGCACTTCCTAGTCGTATGACAGTAGGCCATTTAATCGAATGTATTACTGGTAAAGTCGCTTGTAATCTAGGTGGAATCGGTGATTCAACGGCTTTTACAAGCCTAAAACCTGAACAAATCGGTAAAGCTTTAGCTTCTCAAGGGTTTGACCATTATGGTGATGAAGTTCTCTACAGCCGTATTGATGGGTCTCAAATGAAAACTAAAATCTTTATTGGACCGACTTTTTATCAACGTCTTAAACACATGGTTGAAGATAAGATTCATTCTCGTTCTACTGGTCCTGTTGTGATGTTAACACGGCAATGCAGTGAAGGGCGTGCACGTGATGGTGGTCTTCGTATTGGTGAGATGGAACGTGATGGTATTCTCTGTCATGGTATTTCGGTCTTTCTTAAGGAACGTTTAATGGATATGTCCGACAACTATAAAGTTCATGTTTGTGACTTTTGTGGTGTAATTGCTAGCTTTAATGTAAGCACTGACAAACGAACAAATATTTCATATAATATTCAAGAATGCAATAATTGCAATAATCATTCGGCTTTTAGCGAAGTCCGTATTCCATTTTCATGCAAGTTACTGATTCAGGAACTTTTTGCGATGGGTATTGTTCTTCGACTGATTCCTGAATAATTTAATCATATTTAACTCTTTTGATTATTTTTTTATCTTTTTATATTGTAAAAATAATGGCAAATTATAATCCTACTCTTGCTGAATTGAATCCAGTAATAAAACAAACTGTTATTAGTAGTGAAGAATGTCCATTATGGGTTCTTGATTTAAAAAGTAATCCATTATATTCTGATCCAACATATAAAAATGCAACCAAATACGCTATTTATGAAAGAAGTTTAAAAGAAAAATACGGACCTGCTTTAAAAAGTTTTTTACAAATGTATTCAAATAATAAATTGATAACCAATGAAGAACTTGAAACCAGCTTTAAACAATTTACAACTAATTTGTGTAAATTAGATGGTAAGCCTTTTTTTACAGATTCTAATAAAGATAAACTTGATGATTTTTTATTTGAACTTTTTTATAGAGATAGTGATTATGATGTAAAAGATTTCTTAAGAAATGGTAAATATTTGTTCACAAAAAAATCTGGGGTAATTATTCCGGAATATGATTCAGAAAAGACATTATTTGACTTTCTTAATACAACATTCGGTGGTGCTATTAGATTCTTTTCGGAAATAACGATGCATCAGTCATTGCTTCCTGATACAAAAAAAATATTAAATAGAAATTTCGCATATGAGATTTGTAAACAAGATGGAATACGTTTATTAAAAAATGACCAACAAGTAGATAAATTTTTAGAATTAGTTTTAGCGACACCATATAATTCAGCCACAAATAGTAAATCAAAATCTATTTTTTTCAATCCAGAGATTGAAAAATTACGTTTTACTTTTGAAGGTTTAATAAATTTATCTTCAATGTATGAACCATTTCCTAATTTTTTATTAGACTCACGTTTGGGAGGAAAACTAAAATCATATACTACAGAAAATCCCGATATTTTTGCTTTTTTGAGTTTACATTTTTCAGGCGAGCCATGGTTTATTTTTCAAATGTTAATGAACAATCCTAATTTCGCATATCATAAAAAAGAAATCCAAGCTGCTATTTACACTGGAAAATCTACAGAAGAGCCTTTAATAACTGAATTTACCGAAAGCCTGAATTTAAATAAACAGAATAATGCAAAATTTATATTGTTTATTAATAATGCTGAAAATGACCACTTAAGAGAATCATTATTAAATTTTTTTAATTCACAACCTATGACTACTAGTGAAGGTTCCAATCCATATATATTTATCGGTTTTGTTCAAGCATTTCCAAAATATTTTGGAAATGCTATTAAATTTTTTTCAGGAGTTGAAGGACATATGGGGGCTTTTATAATTAATTCAAAAACAAAACAAATAATATTCTTTGAACCTAAAGGTGCATTCATACGAATAAGTCCTTTCCCTAAATTAAATATAAAAGAACAATTAAAAAAATTACTTAATTTTGAACCATCTGTTGAAGAAGAAATGGATGTAACTAGTTTATCCACATCATCTAAGTTATCTGAACAAAATAGTGCATCTATTTCATCATCTGCATCATCTGTAGGTAATAATACTGATTACTTAGATGTTCCTGAACTAGCAACATCATTATTAACAAGACTTGAAACAACAAAATCAATTACAGCGGATGGTATTAAAGCTATTCTAGATATATTAGACACATATGAATATGTTGATACAACTCAATTATGTATTACACCTAAAACACCTCAATATTTTGATATTTATTGTCAAACATTTTCTTTATATGCAGTATTATTTTATTGCTTAAATTTATTTAATAATGTTCAAAAAACAGATGGTAAAATAGATTCTTCATATTTTAGTGGAATGACACAAGAAAAAGCTATTGTGTTTCAAAATTTCTTCTTTGATTTTATTGCTCCAATAATAAAATTAGAATTTAGAAAAATGGGTAAATCATCTGTATCAAGAACATTTATGGATAATTTAAAAGGAATATTTAACAAAAAAAAATATGCAAATAATAACAGACGTTTAAATACTTATGACCGGTTAAAAGAAACAACTATTAATGATATAATGGTTGATTATAAAACTACTTTAGAAAATGCGATAAGTCAATTCACTTTAGCGGTTAATTTATTGAAAGATGCAATAAGAAAAATAAAAGCAGAAAATAAAACCATGTCAGACAGATATAATGCAAAGGTGAACCCTAGACCTGAAGAAGAAGTAAATTTTAAGGAAAGAAAGGCACATTATATTGCATCAATTGAATTATTAATAAAGGGTAAATCAATACCTGACACATTAACTACTACTGACCAATTAACAGATATAAATGAATTAGTTAAGATAGGTGGGTTAAATAAAATGAAACAATTTTTAGAAGAAGCATATGATACATTTGATGGATTCATGTCTGACACATCTTTATTAATGCCAGTTTTTGAATCAAGAGGGTCAACTGTTGAAAGGATTGCTGGTGGAGGAAATCCTAAAAGACTAAAAACTCTTAAACTTAAAAATAAATCAAAGAAAACCACCAAAACAAAGAAAACCACCAAAACCATTAAAAAATCAAAAAACAAGCTCTCCAACGTAAAATCAAAAAAGGTAAAACCAAAAAAGTAAATAAAAAATAAAGAGACTTTGAAAATTGTTAATAATATGAAGATTGACTATATTGATAATTACGATACCATCTATATCCAATTATACCAATAAAAATAGCAATCCAAATATATAACTTCCCGACTGATGCTTCTTTTTTTGTATATCCATTTTTGGATAAATCAGTAGTTTTTGAAGGTTTAGAATAATTAGGAGGTAAGAAATTATTCATTTGATATGCCATCATGACTTCTTGAACTGTCATTGTTGGTTTACCAAGGGATATATTAACTAGATTATGCATTTGAATAACCCAATTAACTAAATCTGCTCTACTATCTAATGCAGGAGATATTGGATTAGTATGTAAATGTTGTTGATAGTGTTTCCGACAATTCGCGCAAGGTATAAGTTCTTTCAAATTAACATAAAAATCATGATAAATTCTTTTATCTGCATATGATGGTTGAATCGGATAATTAAAAGAAATGATGTGTAAAATATACCATAAAAAAGGCCCCCATATTTTTGGATCCATTTTTCTTTAGCTTGTTTGTATTTTTTAGCTTTGTATATTTAGTATTTATAATTTTTCGAGAAAATAATTAAATAAATAATTTTATACTAATAAAATAAAGTGTTTTATAATGGAAACCAAAACATATAGTTTTATATTTTCACCAACCGAATTTGAAAAACATGTTAATTGGGATGTATTTAAAAAAATATTAGACTCTAGAGGGTTTAAAGAAGAAAAAATCACTAAAGATAAATATCCAAAGTATTTAGATTATATTAATATTTATTCAATACCTTCTGCATATTTATATAATATTAAAACTAAATTGAAAAATGTTCTAGATGATAAAGAAATTACATTAAAAAACAATCTCTATAAAAACTCATTAAAAAGAAATAAAAGATTAACAAAGGAATACTTTCTAGATACATATGAGTATAACAAAAAAAATGATAAACAATATCAAAAATTATTTGACAATAGTTTAAATTCTAGCAATGTATGGATTATAAAAAAGAACAATTTAATGGCTGGGTTAGGTAATTTTATTGTTAAAGATTATGATGAATTTACAAAATTGGTTCAAAAATTAAAATCAAATTTCATCATCAATAAATATTTAACTAATCCACTTTTATTCAAAGAAAGAAAGTTTCATTTGAGAATGTATATGATAAATTTTGTTGATGATAATAAAGTAACTAGAACATGGTTTTCTAGATATGGTGTTATTGTAACAGCAAAAGAAAAATATGTAAATGATGATTATTTAAATCCACTTATTCATGATAGTCATTTAAAAACAACTGAAGTTGATAGATATTTTCCAGATGATTTTTCAGATGAATTTGGTGTTTTGATGACTAGAAAAGTATTTGCTAAGATGAAAGAGATTATCAAATATGTAGCCGGTTTTCAAAAATTAAAAAATTATACTGAAACTGAAAATGGGTATGCTATTAATGGGTGTGATTTTATGATATCTGGTGAAGCAGAAGGATATCAAGTAAAATTATTAGAAATTAATGACCAGACATCTTTATCAACAAAAGCTGAAAAGAATAAGAAATTTCTAGCTGAATACTTGTTTAAAAATATTTACAATGAAATTTTTACCAAAGTGTTTGATTTAGAACCTATTAGACTGGATGATAAATTTATAAAAATAAAATGAAAAATGAAAAAAAATGTATTATATATATAAGTGTTTATTAAAATGGAAACCGTAAATGGTGAAACATATTATATATATTACAGAATACCAGAAATAAAAGAGATTTTGAATTATGATATTTTAGAAAAATTATTGCAAAAAATTGGTTTAAAAGAAACCAATATAAAAGATAAGAATATAGATTTTGTTTATTCTGTTGGTAGAGCTGATGAGAATTTATTTAAGATTAAAACGAAATTAAAAAATATTATTGATGATACATCGATAACTAGAAAAAATAATTTATATGTAAATTCATTTAAAAAAAATAAAACATTAACATTAAAATATTTTCCAGAGACTTATGAATTTAATCCAAAATATATGGCTAAATATAAAAAATTATTTGAGGACCCAAATAAAGTTTGGATATTAAAAAAAAATAATTTAATGGTTGGATTAGGTAATCATATTGCTAAAAACCATAATGATTTTATTGATATTGTTAAAAAAATAAAAAATGATTTTGTAATAAGTCAATATATAACAAATCCATTACTAATTGACAAAAAGAAGTTTCATATTCGGATGAATATGATAAATTTTATAGATAAAGAAAACCATGTATCTACTTTTTTTTGTAAATATGGACAAATTGCAACAGCTAAATATGAATATATAAATAGTGATTATTCTAATGGTGCAATACATGATTCTCACTTTTCCAAAACTGAAAGAGATATAATTTTTCCATCTGATTTTGAAAAAGAATTTGGTGGTGAAGTAACTAGAAAAGTATTTTTGCAAATGAAAGCAATTGTAAAATATGTTACTACATTTTATAAACTTAAAAATTATCCTGAAAATGAAAATGGTTTTACAATTAATGGTATGGATTTTATGGTAACAGATAAAGACAATGGATATCAAGTCAAATTATTAGAAATAAATGATTATAGAACAGTTCATAAATATCAATTAAAAAAAAATAAATTATTTTATTCAAATTATTTATTGAAAAATATTTATAATGAGGTAATTTCAAAGGTTTTTGAAACTAACCAAGTTAAAGTTGCGGATACATTTATAAAAATAGCTTGATTTTTTAGTTTTATGAATTTTCTTTTATATAAATAAATTATTGATTACATTTATCATGAAAAATAAAAAATATACAAAAAAAAATGATAGATATATGCTATTAAAAAAATCCATGAAAAAATATATTAAATCATCAAAATCAATAAAATTGACAAAATCCTCAAAAAATTATCAAATAAAAAAAAAATATTATTATCTAATTAAATCTGATTATTATAGCAAATCTAGATACAAAGATGTTATAGACCCTTTAAGTTTATACTTTTTACAAAGAGGTAATTGGGAAGAATTTAATGAGAGAAAGCCTCAGGTTAAAAATCCTGATTTTTTATTTGTAGATACAACATATATTCATGACAAATCGTTATGGAAATATACTATCCCTTTGGTCAATAATATGGATATTAAAAATTTAAGAGACAGTATATTCAATAAATACAAATTACATGATATTTTAAGTAAAACATCTTTAAATAAAAAACATTTGCTAGACCAAATACAGATTAACTTACATGATATTTTTATAAATAGTTCTGATGATAAAAAGTATGATGCACTTGATAAATATAAAAAATTTTTTATTGAACATAAAGTTAATATACTAAAACCGATTTATGGTAATTCAGGGACTGATATTAAAGCATTTAATAATTTTGAAGAATGTAAAGACTATTTAATAAACTATATCAATAAAAATAAAGATTATTTAAAAGCATTTAGTATAGAAAAATATAATAAAATTAGTCATGCTAATCTTGCTTTTTATCCTAAAATAGAATGGGTGTTACAGGAATATATTAATAGTCCTTTATTATTTCAAGGTCATAAATTTCATTTGCGTGGTCATATAGTATATTATAATAAAGGTGGTAAATCATCCATTTATTTATATGATGATATGAGAGTAATAACTGCAAAGAAACCATATAAACAAAGTGATTATGGAAATAAAGAAATACATGATACTCATGCTCTTTTATCAATACATAATACATTAACATTTAAAAAGGATATTGTTAAAGAAATTGGTAAAGATAATGCAGATTATATTTTTAAACAATTAATAGATATTGCAAAATATATGTCATATACTGTTGATATTGATTGTTATCCTGAAAATAAAAATTGTTTTCATGTTTGTGGGTTTGATATAATGATAACTGATGATTATATTGTTAAAATAATTGAAAATAATCATCGGGGGACAATCGGAGCTAACTTTAAACCTAGAAATTCATCTAAAATGTCATTGAAAGAAATTGAAAAAGAATATGATACTATTTTTAATTACAAATTAATTTCTTCAATATATAAAAAATTTGTTGATGATATTTTTCCATCAAAGAATATAATTTTAGATAAAGATACTAAATTTGTTGAATTATAATTGTGATTATGATATTTTATTTTTTCTTTAATAATATTAAAATTTTTATATTATTCAGATATAAAAGTAAGGAATATATAATTTATAAATGCCATTAACTATAAAACAGTATTATAGTAAAAAAAGTAAAAAAGTAAAAGGTAACAATAAATACAATAAAAAAAGTCATAAAAAAAGTAGTCATAAAAAATTAAATGATAAAAATGCTAATATTATGTATAATTTTAAAATAGAAAAATATCGGTCTTTTTATAAATCATTTGATGATATTATAAGTTTGAATATTATTTTACGGTATATTAAAAATGAATTAAATAGTAATGAACTTTCTTTAGAAATATCTATTGTTAATACATATAAAAAAATCATATCTAATTTTTTTCAAGAATTTAGACTAATTAATGATGTTATGTTAACTCCTTATCCTGTAATAAATGTGAATTTATATTTAGAAAATTATTATAAAAATAATAGTTCAGGAACAATTTGCGTATTATCTAATATGTATTCACAAATTATTCCATTTATCTCAAATGATATCAATGTCAATATTATAGGAAAATTAAAGAAAAATAAAATATTGTTATTTAAAAATGAAGCTATAACATCTTTTGTTAAAAATTATGAACATATTAAAGATCATTTAAAAATAGCTAAAAGAAATATGATAATTGAGGGGAGTTTTGAATATGATATTAATAATTATTTAAATAATTATATTTCAAATAGTGATTTGTATAAAAAAAAGTATGACTTAGTCTTTCTAGTAACAGGTTATTATATGGAATTAAAATATCCATCTAAACTCAGTAATTATATTGTAACAGCTTTATTTAACCTTAAAAAAGGTGGTAAATTATCTATATATACATCATTATTGACTAAAATAGATACAAATTATGATTTATTTGTTTTATTATCAACCATATTTACAGAATGTAAAATAATAAAACATGAAAATAGTGATTTTTTAACTGATTATAGTTATTCCTATGAATTTATTGATTATCATGAATTATCTGAAAAAAAATTATTAGAACTAACAAACATTATATTGACCAAAAACCCTACTGAAATACTTAATTTAAAATCGTTTATAAATTTTACAGAAAAAAACATAAATGATGGTGGTCTTTTATTAACTAATATTATTAATGAATCTAATAAATATGCTTTTTTCATGGAAAATAATATTAATTATTTTACGAAAACACCATTGAATTATGTTAAATTTTATGTAAAGTTTATAATGAATCGTCTATTCATGTTATTTAATAATGTTAATAAATTGACATCATTCTTTAATATGAATTTAATGTATAAAATAATACAGAAATATTATAAAAATATTTGTTGTATTGGAGATTATTATAAAAATTTAACAATAAAATTATTTAAAAATTCAAAGGATATTGACTTTGGTTTACAATCATTTGAAATTAATAAATCATATAATTATGACTCAATAAGTAGTTTAATATACAATATTGATATTCAAAAGAAAATTACTGAATCATGTGTTAAAAAACCTCTTCCTCTTAATAAATATTTGCTAATTAATAATGATATTGATAAAGAACTATTAGTAGACTTAATTTCAGATTATTTTTATAACATTCCAATTAACCAACCTAAAATAATTAATAATTCAACTTTTATTGAACATTGGGAACTTTTAAATGAATTTAATACATTCGATAAAATAAGCAAAATTAATAAAACAAAAGATGTCGATAGTGTTAGTGTTAACCATATTCATTTCGGTAATAATGATTCACAATTTATGTCAAGTTTAAAATATTTTATTGATGTTAAATACAAGAATGATATTCAATTAAGAAGTAAATATAATAATTTTACTACAAATAATACTATCAATAATACTATCAATATAAATGAGTATTATGATATTGTAACATGTGATGATATTTTAGATATAGAAATAGGAACAACAGGTTCTAAAATTTGGAATATTGATAGTAAATTTTTAGATGACACTATTAATAGTTCTTTTAATATTATGAATGATAGTGACAAAGATAATCTTAATAATAAAATTAAGGATTTTGAACAATATGAATTTAACAAATTAATTAAACTTATATCTTTGATAAAATCAGGTGGCTCATGTTATATAAAACATGTGGCATTGCCATTAAATTCATATTTATTCTATTCAGGTTATAAAAACAGTTCAGGTTTTTTTATTAATTATCTTTATTTATATTTCTTAATGTTTGAAAAGGTAGTATTATTTAGACCTACAATTATTCCGAATAAATCATTAGAATTTTATGTTGTTGGATTAAATTTTACTGGGTTTAATATTAATCAGACCGAAGGTGAATTAAATGAAAAAGATAAAAGAATAGCATTAACAATGTTTTTATCAAAAATATCAAAAAAATTTGAATTACATCAAACTCTTTTTAAAAAAGAAACTATTAGTGAATTATTTGTTGAACAGATTAATTCATTTATGAATATTATGATTTCTAGATATATCAAATTTGAAGAAATCAAAGGTATGTTAACTTTTACTATTATTCATAAAAATAATGAAAAAATAAAAGATAACCATAATGCTGGTAATATAAGTGATGAATTAGCTAGTCAAATAGTAAATAATATTGAACTTAATCAAATAAATGAAACATTTCTAAGAAAGAAAGCTTTAAATCAATATTTAACAGAAACAGTATATAATAATTGGAAAACAAAATATATAGATGTTATAACTAGTTATAAATTATATTATTTTACAAAAATTAATAAAACAAGTAATAATGAAAATGTATTTGATTTTTCAATTCTAGAAAAACTATTAGATAAGGGTGATTTTATAAAATTAAATAATAAAAATGATATAATAGGGGTTCCGAATCAAGCTTCATTCATACATTTTTATCTACCAGGAAAAAATTTTGTAATACCTGAGAATTTAACTTTAATAAATTTATTAAATATTGACAATGTAATATATAAAAATAAATTATTTAATTTATGTTTGAAGAAAAATAGCTCATTAACTCATGATTTTATAATAGAATCTAAAACTATTATTAAAGATGAGAATACTAATACATATGAACAAGCAAAAGAGTTAAAAGATTATAGTAAATTATTTAATGAACATGAAACGTGGTATGTTAAAATTTATCTTGATACTAAAAATACACAAAATAATAATAATTTTCTAATAAAATCTTTTAAAGAATTTAATGAATTAATAACTAGTAACAATGCTACTTTAAGTTCACTAGAGACTTTTAATTATACTTTGGTATTAAATAAATATCCAGTAAATCCTCTTTTATATAAAAATGCTTCATTTCATTTGAGAATTTTTTATATTCCATTTATAAATAATGAAAAAATTGTCAAATCATATATTTCTAAATATGGTTTAATGTATCTAGTGAATGAAAATCAAAAAGAAGATAAATATTTCAAGGATGATAAAATAGATTATATTTTTCCAAATCATTTTACAGAAGAATATGGTAATCGGAAAACTAAAAAAGTATTCGAACAAATAATAAATATTTTACAATTTATATCAAAAGCTCAAACTAATCATATATATAATTATATAGAATCCAAAAACGGTTATGAACTTTTAGGTGCTGATTTTATTATAGATGATAAATTTAATGTTAAATTATTGGAAATAAATAATAATATTAAATTATCATGTAATATTGTCGATAATAATAAAAACCTATCAGAATATTTATTTACAAATATTTATAATGAAATATTTACATCTGTTTTTGGTTTAAATAAAATTAATAATACTGAAGAATTTGTTATATTATAGATAAATATAAAATCTGGTTTATAATATAAAAATTAGTTTACAAATACAATAATAAAACATATAAAAATGGAAAAAAATTATATTGAAAATAAAGTTTATTTTTTTAATAAGAAGAATTTTAATAAAATATTAAATTTGGGGGAATTATATAAAAAATCATCTAACAATAATAAAAAAATAGATTTTATTTCAAAAAAAAAAATTATTAAAGAATATTTAACTGATGCTTTTAATAATCCCGAAAATATAGAAAATAATCAATTTATGACATCAGAATTAATTAATAAAATTCATGATGAAGTTGATTCTGAATATGTATATGATTATTATCTAAAATCTGTTAATTTAAGTGGTAAGGTTCATTTTTTTAGTAAAGGAATGACTGAATCTGAAATTTTAAAAGTGATTGAAAAGGTCGTTGATTATTTGGCTTTCTTTATTGAATATTGTTTACAAATTAATATTATTATTGAAGATGTTCCAATATTTAAAATTTATTATACATCGATGAAAAAAGTATTACATGATAATCCGATGATACCTTTTGATTCATATCAAATGAGTAGTGCAATGACTCAGAATCCATATATAATGGTTTGGCGTAAAGAAGAATTTACTAGATGTATTGTTCATGAATTTATGCATTATTATAATTTAGAGTTTAGATTTTACACTTATCCATCAAAATTTAAATATGAAATTTATGATATCTATCGCATTAATGCTTTGAATTCTATTAGACCAAATGAATCATTTTGTGATTGTTTTGCAAATGTTTTTAATATTATTATTTTTTTGATGAGAACAAAAAAGACTATTGATTATGATGATTTTGCAAAATTATTCATTAAGGAAATTAAATTTTCTCTTGCTCAGATTGCTAAAATTTTTACTTTTCTAGAATATGATAAAGCCGAAGATTTTTATTTACCATCTACGAAAGGATTTGATTTAAGACAAGCTAAGACTGATGTTTTATGTTATTATTATTTTAAAATGCAATTGTTAGTTAATTTGGATAAATTTTTATCAATTATAAATCCACATCATAACAAACCATTTTTTTACATCAAATATTCTCAAAAGATACCTTATTTTTTTAATAATTATCAAAAAATTATTATTGATAAAAATCCGTATGTTAATAATATAATTAATAAATTTATGGTTAAATATAAAAATTTAAATGATAATGAATATTTTATTGAAGGGATAGATAATAAATCTCTTAGAACAACTATAATTGAAGAAAAAGAATAAATAATAATGAAAATGATTATGAAAATAAAAAATATAAGATTGATGAATAACAATACATATAACAATGGTGTATCACCTATTATAAATTTAATATCGTTATAATAAAAAATAAAATGTCTGATAACGAATCTAGTAAAACAAATCATAAAATTGTTAAAATGAATAACAATACATCGAATAAAACATTAAATAATCGACATAACCATAATGAAAAACTTAAATTATATTGTGGTAATTGTGGAAAAATAGGTCACACATATAAAAAATGTGTTGATGCTATTATAAGTCTTGGTATAATATTATACAATACCATTGAAATAAATAATTATTTTGAAATTAATTTCTTATTAATTCAACGAAGAGATAGTATGGGATTTATAGAATTATTAAGAGGTAAATATCATGAAAAAGATGAATCATATTTAAGTAAAATTGTTGACATCATGACTCTTGATGAAAAACATCGAATATTACATGATTCATTCGATGACTTATTAAATCGTTTCATTATAAATAAAAATTCTCGTCAACATCGATTCGAATGTATGGAATCAAAGGATAAATTTAATCGTTTGCGTGATTCTGGGAAATTAAAAGAAATGGTTGAAAATTCTCCGACTAAATGGCTAGAACCAGAATGGGGATTTCCAAAAGGTAGAAGGCATTTAAAAGAATCAGATTATGATTGTGCTTGTCGAGAATTTGAAGAAGAAACCGGATATATACCAGATGATTATATAGTTATTCAAAATATTAAACCTCTCGAGGAAAGTTTCCTAGGAACTAATAAAATTAGATATAAACATAATTATTTTTTAGCGAAATCATGCACTCAAAAAATAGTTGAAATTAATAAAAATAATAAAAATCAAATTGTTGAAATTGGAAACATTGGATGGTTTTCTTTTACCGATGCTATGCGAAAAATACGTTCTTATCATCGTGAAAAAATTAATATTTTAAAGAAAGCTTATGCTATTATTAGAGCACAAAAAACATATTTTAAAGAACATATGATTGAGGATGAACTAGAATATGATGATTAAATTATTTACGTGATTTTTTAGATTTCTTTGATTTCTTAGGTTTCTTTGATCTCGATTTGACTTTCTTAGATTTTTTACCACCACCAGAAGAAGCAGAAGAAGCAGAAGAAGATTCAGAGGGAGTGGTTGTTTCACGATTACAAATAGTTCTAAATACAGACATTTCAATATCTTTTACGGATGTTATATCATTATTTATAAAATTATAAGAGTCTTGTATTCCAGCAATAAATCCAGATAAATTATTAGGTTTTCGAATTTGAGATTCTCCAATTTGAAATAAAATTCTTAATATTTGTTCGCATGCAAATAATTCAGCCATAGAATAATGTAAACTTCGTTTAGCACGTTCTTTGTTTTCTTGTGAAGTTGTATTATTTATCCTTACTGATGAAAACATCACCTCATCTTTTTTTTGGTTTGCTTGTCTAATAAAATCATTTATCATACTGATTAATATTTCTATACATTGTTCTTTTGAATTTCCTTCTAATCCTAAAAGATTTGCTGCTGTGAACTGTTTAAAACTTATAGTTTTTGAGGATAATGCTGATAATGCATTATAATGACCATCTCTTTTGCTTGCTAATTGATTTTGTTCTGATAAATATTTTCGATACATATTATCCAATGCTTCTAAATTATTGGCATCTTGACTATCTAAATAGATTTTTTGATTACTATTATTTTCTGTTTGATTTGTTTGACTAACAGTAATTTTATTAGTTTCTAGTAAATCCATTTTTTCTTTTAATCTAGTAGTTAATTCTTGAAATATAAGAATTTTAATTGAATATAGTGTATAATTAAATTTGGCATCTTCGGGGGAAAGAACATGTCCTCTATATGGTATTGTTCGTGTTTGTGACATTTTTTTATTTATTTTATTAAAAGACTTTTATTTTTCTTTAATATTAAATAATACTTTTTCTTTTTCTAAAGTAAAAGTTAAATGAGTAAAATGGATAACTCTATTTCTAGGTTATCTCGAAACAAAGAAACTAAAAAGAAAAATAAAAAGAAAACTGGAAAAAAAAAAGTTACTAATAAAAATGTATTATTAAAAGGGTCAAAATCTAGTTCTTCTAGTTCATCAAAAACTAAAAAAACAAAACAAATTAAGAAAACCATCAAAATAATCAAAACTGATAAATTAAAAAAAGAAGTAGATGAATTAGATAAAGAAGAATATAAAGAAGAATATAAGGAAGATAAAGAGAATGATGATGAACTAGAAAATATCAATGATGAAGAGCTTGATAAATTATTCGAGGATTTTTCATCAATTGAAGAAGATTTATATAATACAAAAAAAGTTAATCAATATAAAGTATTCTTAGAAGAATTACGTTCTAGATTATTTAAATTATCTCATTCTGACAAATATGATGAAGCTATTCGTGAAATAACGAATGAAATTAAAAAAGTTAAAGTGGATGAAAGATATTTAAAGAATGAACTATTAAGGATATCAGATGATTTAAAATATGATTATTACGAAAAATCAAATAAAGGTAAAAAGAAGGAATCTAGTTTAGAATTAAACTATCCATCATATTATGACCCTAATTTTGGACAAAAAATATTTAAAAAAGCAGAATTCTATCAAAATAAATTAGATGTTGTTAAACCTAGTGATATTGATAATATTGTAAATGCTAGATTGCAAGGTGATATTACTTTAGCTAAACATCAACGTTTTCTTAAAAATTTTATGTCGAATAACACCCCTTATAATGGGGTTTTAATCTTTCATGGTTTAGGTGTTGGTAAAACTTGTGCCTCAATTGCTATCGCTGAAGCTTTAAGACCCTCAGTTAAAGAGAATCATCAAAAAATTATCATCATTGCGAAATCTAACTTTGATAAAGGGGAAATATTCAATTTAGATAGATTAAAGAAAAATCAAAACCAATGTGCTGGAGATACTTTTATATCTGAATTTAATAATCCAGAGATGGTTAAACGTTGTCAAGAAGGTCATGAAGATTCGTGCAAAATAATTAAAAATAAAGTTGATAAAATGATAAAAAATAGTTATTCATTTTTTGGTGCTTTAGAATGGGCTAAACATGTTGTTACAGACTTACAAAAAGCTATTCGAGGTGTTCCCGAAAGTAAACATGAAGAAACTAAAATAGCTAGAATCAAGAAGATGTATAGTAATACTGTGATGATTATTGATGAAGCTCATAATATTAAAGAAGCTGGTGAAAAGAAATCTAGATTTGTTCCTCCAATTTTAATGAAAGTCCTAGAACATGCAGTTAACCTAAAATTAGTTTTATTAACAGGGACACCTATGTTTAATGAATCTAGTGATTTAATCTCTATTATGAATTATCTTTTAATTAATGATAAAAGACCTGTTTTAAGAGAAGGTGATGTATTTAAACCAGATGGCTCTTTTACTAAAAATGGTAAAGAAACACTGGAAAGATATACTCGTGGTTACGTAAGTTATGTTAGAAGTGAAAATCCCATTAACTATCCTTTGAGATTTTCATCTAGTATAAATGATGATAATGATTTAGTTTCACCTCAAAAATACCCTACCAAGGATATATTTGGGAAACCTTTAAATGAACATATTAAATATATTGATATTGTTTCATGTCCGATGAATAAAGAACAAGAAAAGGTCTATGAAACTTATCTAGCTAAAAGAACATCTCCGGATGAAGATAAAACATCAGCAGCTTATTCTAGTGAGTTACAAATTCTAAATTATGTTTATCAAGGATTAGATAAAACCGATAATTTAGCTGAATGTTATGGTGAGAAGGGTTTATTTTCAGTAATGACAAAATTACAAGGTAAACAACAATATGAATTTAATAATCCAGATGATGCATTAGAATTAAAAGGTGATAAATTAGCTAATCATTCATCGAAGATTTATAAAATAATGAAAAATATTGAAAAAACGGATGGTATTGTCTTTATTTATACTGAATATGAAAATGCTGGTATTTTACCAATGGCTTTTGCTTTAGAGTTAGCAGGTTATAAAAAATATAAATCTAGTGACATGCCTGTTTTAATATCTGACCATAAAGAACGTAAATATAAAGGAGATTATTTAATTATTTCAGGTAATGCAAATTTATCAAAATATTATGAATATTATTTAGCTAAACGCCATGATATGATGAATGAACCAGTTAAGGTTATTCTAGCAACTAGAAAAGCTAGTGAAGGTATTAATTTATTTGGTGTTAGAGAAATCCATGTATTAAATCCATGGCATAATTTAAATAGAATTGCACAAGCTATTGGACGTGGTTTACGTAGCTGGTCTCATATTGAATTACCTAAAGAAAAACGTAATATTACTGTTTATTTATATGCGGCGACATTAAAAGATAGAGAAACAGTTGATTTGAAGATTTATCGTGAAGCTGAAAAGAAAGCTATTTTCATTGGTCAAGCTGAGGATGTTTTAAAACGTAATGCGATTGATTGTGAATTAAATAAAGGTGGTAATCAATATTCCGCACAAGAATGGGGTGACAAAGTGACGGTTAAAACTTCGCGAGGTGATACTAAGAAGGTAAGTGTTTATGATAAACCATTTACACATATATGTCATTATTTAGGTGATTGTGATTATAAATGCTATAATCCTCCTACTAAAACAGAATTAAAGGATGATGAATTAGATTATTCAACTTTTGATTTAGGTTCTTTAAAATATGAAACAAACGAATTAATTAAAATAATTGGTAAGGTTTATCGTAATGATGTAATTTTATCATTAGATGGTATTTTGAAGAAATTACCAGCAAAATACAAAGATAATATCAAGTTGATTTATGAAGCTTTGAATGAAATGATAACTAAAAAGTCCGAAGTATTCGACAAATTCGGACGTAGTGGCTATTTAATATATCGTGGTAATTATTATATTTTTCAACCATCTGATATAAATAATGAAGGTTTATCTATTTACCAACGTTCGATACCACCGCCAATTCGTCCGAATATGGTCGATTTATCGGAATATGTAGTTAAATTTGGTGAAGAAAAGAAGAAACTTATGAAAAAAGACCAATATCACATTCAAGAAGTTATCGAACATATTCATAATTCATTTGAAAATATTAAATCAAAAGACATCAATGATATATTTACAACTAGTTTTGATTTAACTGATGAAGAAATTTATCGAATAGTTGTAGATCGTTTAATTGTTCCATTTAAACGAGTTGTATTGAATAATTTAATTACCAAATCGATAAAAGGGGGAAAAATGAACCTAGAAGAAGAAACTGTTATGAAATGTCTTGAGAATAATATTATACGTAAAGGCTTTTTAGAACATACATCTAATAAAACAATTATTGGATATCGTTTAATTGAAAATGAACAACAAACATTTTATAAAATGATAAAATCAGATACTGATATTATTTCCTTTGAACAAGATGTAAATCTTCAAATTCAGTTTAATGACATGTTAAAAATTAAACAAGCTCAAAGAAAAGATAAAGATGAACCTAATTTATTATATGGTTATCTAAAGTTTGATAAAATTGATCAACCTCCACAATTTAAGATTAAGGATTTAACTAAAGGGGATAAAAAGGCTATTAAAGGTATAACCTGTAGTTATAAATCAAGAAATGAAATTTATGATCATCTTGTGACATTATATCCTAAAACAAAAGAGAAAAATAATAAGAAAATGATGTGTGATGATATTGAAGTTATTTTAAGACGTAATGACATAGCTAGAAAAGATGGTAAACGATGGTTCTTTTCAGTAGAAGAAACAAAAGAATTGGAAGGGGTAGATTCCTAATTTTTTATTTTTATTTTTGATATTATTTTTATTTTTGATATTATTTTTATTTTTGATATTATTTTTTATAAAAATAAAAATAGGACTAAAGTATATCTAGAACTAGACATTTATAAAATATCATGTTCTAGGTATTATGTTAAAATTTCAAAGTTAAAAAATTGATTTAATTAAATAAATATATCTTAAAGATAAAGTAAGTATTATAATATAATCACTTAAAAAATGGAAAATCTCTATACTACAAATATTCTTGAGAATCGCTTTCATTTAGAAGCTAATGAATTTGGTCAAGAACCAGATGAAATTTTTCTTAAAAAACTTAAAAAGGAAATTGAAGGTCGTTGTATTCGTGAAGGTTATGTTAAAGCAGGAAGTGTTCGCATCTTAAGTCGTAGTTTGGGTAAAATCAACCAAGCTTATTTTACTGGATTACCTGTTTATGATATTAAATATCAAGCTGAAGTGTGTAACCCTCCAATTGGTTCAATCATAGAATGTATCGTTAAAGACCAAACTAAAATGGGTCTTGTTTGTCAGGTTGATGATACAGATAATCCTTTAGATATTGTCGTTCCTAGTCAATGGCATTTTAATAATAAGCGATATACCATGTTACAGCCTGATATGAAAATTAAAGTTAAAATCGCACGTAAACGCCATGATAATGGTGATAATACCATTGCAGTAGTTGCTGCTTTAGTTTCAACTCCATTTGACTCAGATAAATCTTTAGATGAAAATGAAATAAAGACCCAAACAAATGAAGAAGTTGTTGAATCTGAATCAGAATCAGAAGATGATGATGACTCAGATAATGAATAAAATATAAAAACATCATAATTTTTCCTATCTATTAGGTTTCTTTTTTTTCTTCATTTGATTGTGAATGAATATAATGTTTATTCATAAAGCTTTGAATATTAAAATATGTTAATTCCTGATTATCATTTAATCCCAATAATGCCTTTAATTTGGAATCAGGTTTAATAATTCTTTTTGTTTCTTTATCTTGAAGGTCATTATCTGTTATATATTTATTTAATAAAGTAGTAACTTCTGTTCTAGCTAGATGAGTTCCATGTGGTTTATTTAAAAAATCGCATAATTCTTTTGATAATTCGGATGGACTAGAAATGCCTGATGGAGGTTGTTTCTCTTTCTTCTTTTTTGGTTCTTTTACTTTTTTCTCTTTTTTTTCAATATCTTCATCATCTTTTTTTGTTCTAGTTTTTTTACCTTTTGTAATTTCTTTATTATTATCTTTTAAGACCTTATCAACATTCTTTTTAAAAAGTCTAATTTTATTAATAACATTGTTTAAAGAGTTTTTTAAAGAAGAAATTTCATCACAAATCTCTTCAAATTCTTTATTTATTTTACTTTCATCAAGATTATGGTCAGTTTGAATATTTTCAGTTGACATTTTTTAAGCTTATTTATTATTACTAGAATAATAGTTAAACTAAAAATAAACACAAAAAAATTAAAAGCAAATTTTTAATGATTTATTTTTTATTAATTTATTCTGGATTATTATCAATTAAATCACAAACTCGCCAATATTCACGATTTTCGCGACAAACAATCATGCATAATTTCTTTTGTGCTAATTCCATTTCAGCAATTTGAATAACGTCTTCTATTCCTTCTGGAACATCAACTAAAACCGGCGAGCCTTCGGAAATTTGCGTAGCACGAATTCCGATAATTGCCGCTTTTTCATAAATTGTCATATAAGGAGAAAATACATTTTTGCTAGTATCATAATTTTTGTAAAAGTCATAAGCATCAGTATACCCTTTATTTTCCTCTTTAAATTCATTTTCTTCAACTATTTCAGCAATTGCTTTATTATTTTCAGTTTTAATAACCGCAACCGGTTCTTTAGTTTCCGGTGGTGGTGTTGCTGTTTTCATATTCTTTTTAGTATCAACCTTTTTAGCAGACATGTCTATACTTATTATATTTAATATATAAAGTTATATATTATTTCAATTTTTTACAAAAATAAAAAAAACAAAAAATAAAAAATAAAATCTTATAAGATAAAAAATTTGAGTTAAAAAATTGAATTAAAAAGAAAATCATTAATAATATTAAATATTGAAAATATGTCGCATCCATCTTTAAAATCTCCTATTTGTCGAATCGATATTATTCTAGGTCCAATGTTTTCAGGTAAATCAACTGAATTATTACGTCGATGCAGTCGATTGGAAGCTATTGGTAAAAATGTTCTTTATATTAATCATGAATATGACACTAGAACTGATGATTCGATTCAAACTCATAGTAAACATCGTAAAAATGCCACTAAGGTTTTCTCACTCAATCAAATCCCTGAAAATCTCTTTATTAATGCTAATGTTATTGCAATTGATGAAGCTCAATTTTTCCCTGATTTATATGATTTTGTTTTAAAATGCGAATCAAATCATAAAACAGTTATTATGTCAGGTCTTGACGGAGATTCAAATCGCAAACCTTTTGGTCATATTCTAGAATGTATTCCATTGTGTGATAGTGTAGTAAAACTTACATCAATGGATATGGTTGATAAAGATGGTTCTGAGGCAATCTTTTCAAGACGTATAGTTAAAAAAGATGGACAAGTTTGTATTGGGGCTGAAGGAGAATATATAGCAGTGTCAAGAGAAAACTATTTTAAAGAACTCTAGAATATTTTTTATTGTTTATTTTTGTTTTTTGTTTTTTTGTTTTTTTCAATATTTATTTTGATTTTATATAAAACTATTTGTATATAATAATAAATAAAATGTCAACCAATATGAATTTAGAATATTATGAAATGTCTGGTCTTTTGATAGATAAAGCATTAAATGATTGGGATTTAATTTTAGAAAAAGCTTTACTCGATGTAAAAACACATCAGGAGGGTAGTGAGATTATGAAATCTGAAAACGATTATAAAAAATATTTATCAACTAACCGTGATACTATTTTTTTATTCAATTCTTTATCAACATTTAAACAAATCGTCAGTGTATGTAATTTTCATCATCAATATAATTTATTAAAATCATCCAGATTAATGTGTATATGCGACGAACATAATATAGATATGTTTAAACCTCCATATATATGTGAATTAGATAATCAAACATTAGCTTTTGAATCTGGAAATAGTGAAAATTATGATTATTTAGGATTTATAAATAATATTTTACCATGTGGTAAGTTTGTAAAAAAATAATTATTTCTTTTCGATAAAAAATAAATATTATTTTAGAAGAATAATTATAAGGATATTTTGATAATTTTATTTTAGATGGTAACAAATTTTTCATATCCAAATAAAATGACTCCTAAAGAGACGATTAAAATATATACAATTGATGATTTTTATGAAGTTAAAAATAATATGCGTGAATCTTTAGGAGATATTAATTATTTTTCTATTGAAATACGTCAATTCTTTGAGAAAATGCTTCAAACTATTCCTTACAATCGTAAGAAAAAGATATTAACGGACGATGATTGGCGTAAAAGAAAAACGGTTCAATTTATAAAAAAAGAGAATCAAGACCAATCTGAAAAAATTTATCAAGAATTGAAAGGATTTCTAAATAAAATTTCAGCAAACAATTATCTATCTATTTTAGATGAGATAAATAAGTCATTAGAAATGTATACTGACGATAATGAATTTAATCATTATTATTCTCTTCTTTTAACTGATATTTTTAAAAAAGCTAGAATGGAACCGAATTATTGTAATTTGTATATTAAAATAATTCTAGGGTTAAATGAACAAGATATTGTAAAGTGTTTTGTAAATGATATTAAATTAGAATATAGAGAAGTTTTAGAAAGTTTAAAGCCGATAAATGAGAAAAAAGCGGAAGATGAACATAAGAATATTAATGAGGATGAAGAAAGTGTAAAAGATGACGATAGTTATGATGATTTTTGTCAATCACGAAAACATAAAAATTATCAAAAAGGGTTCTCTCAATTTATAGGTGAATTATACAACTCGCATAATATTTCTTTAAATGAAATTATTACTTATTGGACTTTAATGACTAATAATATTGAATCTAGTTTAAAAATAAGTAAATCACAAGATGAATTATTTGATAATGTTCAAAAATCTTGTGTTAAATCAATTGAGGAGAGTGTTTTATATCTAGCTCCTTTGGTTGAAACAACTCTTGAATATATTTTAAAAGGTCATTTACATGGACATCAAAATGAAAAAATCCAAAATGTTTTTAAAAAAATAGAAGAATTCAGTGAAGATAAAATAATTATTAATAAAAATCGCTATTTTTTAGCTGATTTAGTTGATTTATATAATAAATTTAAAAAAACAAGACGTGATAATGGACGTTTCCGTAATCAAAAACAATTTACACAAGCTAATCATAATCAACAAAATCATGTAAATAATGGTTCTAATAAACAAACCAATAATACAAGTAACAACAATAATACAACACAAACATCTACTAATAATACAATTTTTCGTAATAATAACAATCATAACAATCATAACAATCATAATAATCATAATAATAAAATGAATAAAGGTAATTTTAGAAATCATCGAAATTAAAATGAAAAAACAAAAATATAAAGGAATAAAAATAAATAGACAAAGGTAAATCTATAAAAAAATAATCTTAAATAAGATTAAAAGATTATTATAAATCATGACATCATTATCGGAATTCGGAAATATGTATTCTAATGGAGATGGTGGCAATTATGAAATGGTTGACCCCTATCATTCTAATCAATTTAATCAATCTCAAGCCAATGAACGTAATTTAATTAGCAATAATACTAATGCCACAGCAGATTCAGTTTATACCAATGTCATACCTAGAACAGGTTTTAATCAACGTATTATAAATAAAAAAAATAGTCATTTAGATTTTGAAACTAGTCAACAAAGTTTTGTATCACCTTTATCTGGTCAAATGATGAGATTAGAAGAATTCACCCACAATAACATGGAACCTTTTTTCGGTGGAAGTGTTAGACAAAATACGATGGAAGGTGCTAACGAAAATATTTTAGAAAATCATACCGGAGCTAGTCCTGTATACAAAGAAAAAACAGAATTAAAGGGGATGTTTGATATGGAACGTGATGTTGGTAATGTTTTTGGTTCTCCCAATTTTAATTCAGAAGATGTTCGTAATCGTTATATTCCTTCTCAAAAAAGACAAAATGAATTACCTACTACTCAAATTCGTGTTGGACCAGGTCTTAATCAAGGTTATGGATGGCAACCATCTGGTGGTCTCAATCAAGCAAACACTCGTGACTTTGTTTTACCAAAAGATACAAATGATTTGAGAACCTTAGATAATCCTAAATTATCATACAAGGGACGTTTAATTTCTGGTATTAAAGAGAAACAACGAGCAGTTGTTGTTCCACCAAAGAAAAATCGTGTTGAAACTTATTACAAGAATTCACCTGATAGATATTTCTTAACTGGAGGTGCTTTTACAAAAGAAAGAACACGTTCGGAACTATATAAAAAACCAACAAATAAAAAGAATAATGTTCGCCCTTATATGGGTAATGCTGGACCTACAACTCATACTAAACCATATCAAATTCCAGCTATTAAAAAGTCAACTAAAGAAAATTATCGATTTCCTGGGTGGAGAAACATTGATGGTAAAAACCAATGGACATTTAGTGACAAGAATAATGAAGCTAAATTAGGTGATTATGGTAAAAATGCATTTGAAATGAAACCCCAAGAACGTGACCTTACACAAACTAGACGACACTTAAACAATCTTAAGAGTGTTGTTCAAGCGATTATAATGCCAATTCTAGATGTTATTAAACCCACAAGAAATGAATATTTTGTAGGAAATAACCGTCCAGATGGTGTTATGAAAGCTGCAATGCCACCCAAAATGACTGTTCATGACCCTAATGATGTTTTAAGAACAACCATTAAAGAAACAACCATTGATAATGACCATGTTGGGATTGTTTCAGCTGCTATGCCTAGTAAATTAACTGTTTATGACCCAAATGATATCGCTAGAACAACCATTAAAGAAACTACAATTGATAATAGTCATATTGGGTTCTATGGACCTATTCATGGTGCCAATAAACTAACAATTCAAGACCCAAATGATACTTTAAGAACGACTATCAAAGAAACAACCATTGAAAATGCTAGTCCATATAACAATTTATCAGCCCCTAAAGCTTTAACTGTTTATGACCCTAATGATGTAATGAGAACAACTATTAAAGAAACCACAATTGATAATGACCATATGGGTAACATTGCTGGTGTTGAAAATCGTAATAGTGGTTATGTTATTGCGAATGTCAATGCAAAAAATACACAAAAACAATTCTTGTCAGACCATTATTACCAAGGTAACGCTGATGGACAAACTGGAACTGGTAAGGGTCGTGGTTATTTGGTCACAAATGTTGAAGCTAAAACAACACAAAAACAATTCTTATCTGATTATGAATATGCTGGTCATGCCGGACATGCAGTGGCTAAACCTAAATCATATGCTGATACTTACAACGCTCATATAACTGCTAAGAAAGATGTGATTTCTAAGGGTAGAAAACCAACTGAGAGTAGTGTTAAATTAGCTGTTGGGGCTGATATGATTAATCATTATAATAAGAAGATAGAAGGTGATTTTGTTAATGTTCGTGAACCATATGAAGATAAATTATATTCAGTGCCACCACAACAAAACCAATGTGGATTAACATCTGTTAAAGAAAAATTATCGGAAGATGTCAATCGTGAAAGAATAAATCCTGAAAACTTAAAAGCATTCCATGAAAACCCTTATACACAACCTCTTAATAGTGTTTTTCCATATTAAGTATTATATTTATATTTTAATATACAAAATCTATAAATCTCATTGAATGAATAGTTGTATTTCTAGATGTAAAAGTATAGTAATTTTTTTTATTGTTTTGATTATTTTGACTATTATTTTGGTTATTGTTTAATAAAAGGACTAAACAATTTTTTTGATAAGGAATACTTATAACTCTTTTTTCATTATTATATATTTCTAGATTACCACCGATTGATGTATCTTCATCTTTTCTCATTAATAACCATCCTAGAATATGATTGTTTATATATGTTTTGTCAGTTATAATGTTTTTTTTATCTAAATAACAAACTGGAGAATAATAATTAAAATTAATATCGATATTTTGATTGTTAAATTCTTTAGAAAATATTTCATTATAAATTTTTTTTAGAATAACATGAAACATTTTAGAAAAATGATATTCTAGGATGTCATTTATTGTTTTTTTTATTTCAAATACATTTTTTGCATTTAATTTATATAAATAATTGCTTAACATGTATTTTGGTATTGAACTATTTTGGTTTGAATAATTTGATAAAAAGACATCTTTTAATGAAATAAAATCATTTGAAATTTGATTATATATATCTTCAGGTAATGCATTATTAATAACCAAAACAGCGATGTTATTATCTTTAATAATATTTGAAGCTAAAGAAAAACTAGGTGATAAATATTTTTGTAAAAGGTTGTATCTAGAACATGAAGTATTTTGATTGTTATTTTTTATCTCTTTTATCTCTTTTATTTCTTTTCGTAACATGATGTATTTTGATTTGTTTAGTTTTGATAATATAATATTAATTTTATAATCTTTATTCTAATCTAAAAAAAAATTAAAATCAATTGTAAAAGTCAAAATTATAACGTAAATTATGAGTTATGCCTTAAGTGATTTAATGTAAGTATACAAGTAAAGTCCTGAACCAATGGTCAGATAGTATCCATAGTATACTACAATAATAGCCATAATCTTTAGTGCTTCCGATGAAAGAATCCAAGGAAGAAAAGATTTAACCATAATTGAGCAAATCAGAACTGACCAAAAGCCAACGATGCAGGTATGGTTAAAGAAATCATGTTCCTTTGATTGTGCCGAAATGTATCGAATCAGAACTGAAAAGAGTAATCCATAACAGATAGCTTCACTAAGCATCTTAATCAAAGGTGAATCAGTAATAAAGTTAGCCCAATGGATAATTGCCATGTAAAAAGCCCAGAATGGAATAGCTGAATAGAATGACGAAAAGTCAGCTTCAGTATCACGTTTCTTGCGTTCAGCCATGTTCTTATGATAACCAGTCATATGTTTAATATATTTTTGACGATTAATGTAACGTTGAGATTCGATTTCGAATTCTTCTTCGTCATATTGATGCCAAATTGATGTGGTATCTTCATGTGAAATTTGCTTCCAAGCGTCTTTAATAAAATATTTAGCCATGAATTGTTCTAGGATTTCTTCAGTGTAACTGAATTTCATAGACCAAAAGTGAATAATAGTGTTAAAAATGTCAATTGTTTGAATGTTATCATCATCTCCATTATTTTCTACGAAACAAGCCTTTGAGATAGATTTCTTCATAAAGATACCGTAACGCAAATAAAAGGGTGCATCACGATGGATATCAATCTCACTAATAGTTTTATAAAACCCCTGGAGTTCTTCTTTTTTCATCTTTTCAATACCTTTGGGCGTGAGAACTGATAAAGAATAATCTTGAATATAATCACGAATCTTAGTAGCACGCCACATAAAATAGTTGACAATTTCATAATCCTGACCTTCAGGAAAATAAATTACACGTGCTTCAAAGATTGGCATCTTTTGTTCAATGTTAAAATAAACTTCTGGTGTATAATCTACAATCTGGTCATTTGTGAAATGAATGGAAAAGAATTGACGAAAGAATACTGATGCTTTGCTAGAAACTAGAGAAACAAACTTCTGAATGTCACCATTAAAAATCTTGTTTTGAGAAGCATGAAATAACAGATTAATTTCATCAGAATGGGTGTAAACTGAACGAGGTTTGAAGATATTATCTTTCAGAAAAGCTTGAGCAGTTTTAATCATAACAATGCTATAAGTTTTATCAAAAGGAGTTTTAGGAGTACGGTTTTCTTTAGAATTTAAGAGTGCAGTCATTTTTGTATAAGCGTTTGTTTTAATACGAATAATGAATGGTCGATTTTCAGGAATATGAGTAGTCATAGATGTTTTTTCATATGATTGCATTCCTTCTTCAAAAGATTTAATATTCATGCGATTATCAATCGATGCAACTTCTGTATTAGCCATTTTATAGGATGATTATAAATTGTTCTCAATATTAAAAGAAAAACTACAATTCAATTTTTTATTTTTGATTGTATTAGATAGGTTGATTATATTAGTTATTTTACTTTTTTCATTGTTTTTTTTCCTGTTAGTTTTCCAGTTTTTTTTATATTTTTTTTACTTAATTTTTTGATTCTGTTATCGTTTAACTCAATTGCATAAAAGTAATCTGAATCAATTGCTTCTTTTAATCTTTCCATAAATATTTCGGCATTTTTATCATTTTCATCTTTTAAAACATCCTTAATAAATTCGTTAAGAGAACCTTTTTCACCTGGAAAAGTATCTGATAAATAAGCTGTCCCCATCTTTAAGGTTGTTACCCATTCTTGAGTTTTCATTGATTTCCTTTTACTTGGTGATTTTATTAACCAAACTGACAAACAAAGTTTATCAATTTTAAGTCTTTCAATCATATTATTTTTATGACATACGAAATTAACCCCCGGTTTTTTAAATTTTTTATATCTTTCGGCAACAATAACCTTATTGGGTGGACATGCAATTAAATTTCTAGGATATTCACCTTCTAGTGATATAATTATAGAGAAATTGATTAACATTTTTTTATTATATTTGGAATCATTCATTATATAATCATCAATTTCTGTATCTTTTTTTTCTGTTTGGTGAGTGTTATTAGGCATTTTCTTTTTCGAATAATCGGATTGATTTTCTATTTTTGTTTTAAAAATTTCATTTGGTTGTAATCCTAGAAAATCTATTATTTTTTGATTATATTTATTACTATTATCTAGATTTAATATTGGTGTTTTATGATGAGATGATATCTGATATAATAAATCAATCAAATTTTCTTTTTTTAAATTAATTAAACTATAAATAAATCTAAGTTTGCTAGTAATTTCATAATGTAAACATAATTCAGGCCAATGTAATAAAAAATGACTATTTTGTAATTCATTACGAAATCTTTTTGGAGATTGATTTACTATATATGATTCTGGGTATTCTAGTGAACATTCAACAGGATTAGAATCTTCTGCTGTTATGATATTATAATTATTTTTAATATTTTTTAGATATTCTATAATTACATTTGGGTTATTATTTGTTTTTTTTATATTTTTAATATCATTATATAATGTTTTGGCTGTTAAATATGGTTGAACAGTCATTTATATATTATTGAAGCTTCTTATATTTATAACAGAATAAAATCAAAACTTATAAAACAGTTAAATTTAGTATAAATAATTTTATAATATATAAAATACATATTATTAATTTCATAATTAATTAAAACTAACAAAACATTATGTGTGGTATTTGGGCTTATTTAAACAAAGAAGATATTTCTTCAACTGATATGATGAATAAAGTATTAAAATTTCGTTCATTAGTAAAACTTATTAGACACCGTGGCCCAGATTGGTCTGGTTCTTTTCAAGCTAATGAACCTAAACAAGTTTATATTGCACATGAACGTTTAGCTATTAATGGTGTTGAATCTGGGTCACAACCAATTCATAACCTAGAATTAAGCATCGTTCTTTCAGTCAATGGTGAAATTTATAATCATAAAGATAATGATAAACAATTAAAAGACAAAGGATATACATATTTAACTAAATCAGATTGTGAATGTATTATTTATCTCTATAATGAATGTATGCTAGAATATGAAAAAGAATATGGAACTGATAAAAACGATAGAAATGAAGTTAGTGAATTTCTTAAAAAATTTCTAAATCAAATAAGTGGCATTTTTACATTTATTTTATATGATTATAAACGTGATATTGTTGTTGTTGCCCGTGACCCTATTGGGGTTAATTCTCTTTATTATGGTTCTGACCAATCAGATAAAGAAGTTTATTTTTCTTCGGAAATGAAAGCATTAAATGAACTTAAACATGTAGATATATTCTTACCTGGTAACTTAGTTTGGTTTACTACTAAAAATTTTGTTCATCGATGGGTTAATTATTATCAACCTAATTGGAAAATGTATTGTAATCGAACAATTCTTGATTCTGACTATCATAATGTTATTCGCGAAGAATTAATTAAAGCGGTGAAAAGTCAAATGATGACGGAAGTCCCTTTTGGTGTTCTTTTATCAGGTGGTTTAGATTCTAGTTTGATTTCATCAATTGCACAAAAAGCATTAAATGAAGGGATGAATCGTGAATGGGGTGATAAAATACATACATTTTCAATTGGCTTAGAAGATAGCCCAGATATGAAAGCTGCGGCAAAGGTTGCAGAACATATCGGTAGTATTCACCATGGATTCGTATTTACCTTACAAGAAGCAGAAGACGCACTCGAAGATGTTATTTATCATCTGGAGACATATGATATTACGACAATTCGTGCATCAACACCGATGTTTCTGCTAGCTCGCCGAATTAAAGCCATGGGTATTAAAATGGTTTTATCTGGTGAAGGTGCTGACGAGGTATTTGGTGGTTATCTTTATTTTCATCAGGCCCCTACACCAGCTGATTTTCAACATGAAAGTTATGCTCTAATTCATCGTCTTCATTATTCTGATTGTCTACGTGCCAATAAATCAACAATGGCTTGGGGTCTTGAAGTTCGTGTTCCTTTTCTAGATATTAATTTCTTAGAAGCAGCTGTTCAGGTTGACCCAACATTAAAGATGGCTAAACGCAACCCAGAAGATGCTAAAAGAATTGAAAAACATATTCTACGCAATGCTTTTGCGAAAGAAAACAGTGGTTATGATTATTTACCCGAGGAACTTCTTTGGCGTCAAAAAGAGCAATTTTCAGATGGTGTGGGATATAGTTGGATTGATCATCTTAAGAAAATAACAAGTGAACGTGTTTCTGACCAAGAAATCGAAGGTTCAGAAATGAATAAAGAAGCTTATTATTATATGCAAATTTATAAACGTTTATTCCCTAACCGTCAAGGAATTATCCCAAGATGGAAACCTAGAACTGATTGGCAAGGCATCACTAGTGATGACCCTAGTGGACGGGTTGTTAAAGTCCATGAACAATCATTAGTCTAAAATTATAAAATTATCATTTTTACCTTCTTTTTAACTCGAAAAATTGATTTTTTCTATAAAATCAAATAATATCAAAACACGCAAAAACTGCAATATCTTCTTGAATGTCTGCTTGTGGACCCGTTACAGATTATTTTACATCTAAAATTGAAAATGAATTCTTTAATTCAAAGGAAATCAATGAAATCAAACAAACTTCATTGATATTGAAGAAGTCTACCGCTGAAGATTTCAAAGGAGAAAAAGGGCTTAACTTGATTGAATTAATCTTGAACGATGGTGTCGAAGATACTCAACTTCGCTCACAGCTTCGCGTTCTGATGTATGAAATCGTTAAGGATGATGAATTACTTGACTTTTTCATTAACATTTCACCACCTGAAACAACTGGATATGCTTTTTGGATTTGTCCAGAAATGACAAAAGTTCATAGCTTGTTTACAAGTGATACTGAAACATTGTTCTCTTTTGCATTTAAATGCAGAATGCTTAAACGATTTTTCAGCAATATTTAACAATTTTATTAAGATTAAGACTGCAAAGCTTTTTTTTATCATAAATCAGTATAAAAAAATTGATTTATAAAAATACATAATAAGAAAACACATTTATTTTGTTTTAGGTTTTATATCCTGATAAAAATGGAAGTTGAAATTTTTAGTGATGAAGATATTAACAATGATGCCAATATTCTTCCTATTCCTATCAAAATTGATTTATCAAAACCAAAAAATAATAGTGGATATACTATAGGTTATGTCACTAGAATTTTATCAAATTTTAAAGAAGGTGAAAGAAGAACAGAGTTTGAAATGATGCTTTATAGCATTATTATCGAAGATGACTTATTAGATTTTTTCAAATTCAAAAATTTACAAGAAGGAGATGATTATGATGCATGGAAATGTATAGAAATTGAAAAAATAAAACAAATATATGATAATGATATTTATAATTTCTATACTTTTAATTTGCTATGTCAAAATTTAAAACTATTTTTCATTAATCCAGAAAAATTTTATTATGATTCGCTTAAATTTTAATGAATCTACATATTTGGATTTTTTCTTTTTGTATTATCTAGAATAATAAATCAATTGATATTACAATGATTTATGTTAATTGACATAAACTTAAATAACAAATATATAATTAAATCTGGTCTTATTTTTCTTTTCAGCTGGTATTAAATAAAATGGTTGATAATTATGATTATTGCGATGAACAACGTATTGGAATCCCTATTTATATCCCACAAACATTTATGTCTGATTTTATTAGTCAACATACAAATTATATAAATATTCCAAATAATAATAGTTATGATTCTAAAAATTATCTCAGTTTTACTAAGATAATTTATCGGAATAATAAATATTATATTAACTCTAATCATGGTGAATTATATGTCGGTTCTGATTTTACTAACTTGAAAAAAATAAATATTAGTAATGTATTTATTTTTGATGTATCAAAAGACGGTAATACTATTGTATTCACAATTGACAATCAAATATATCTTTATAATTTCAAAACTGAAACTAAAGATGTAATTGAATTAAATATTCATCAAGATGAAAACAATAAATATATTAAAGAAATTATGTTCACCCCAGATAATAACCATATTATATTTTCTCAGAATGAACATCTATATGTATGGAATATTCAGAATAATAAATTTGATGACATAATTACAACAGATGTCATTACTTTTACAGCTGATGATAATTATATTTTGATTAGTAATTATGATAAATTTATTATTTATGATATGAATTGTAAAAAAAATGTTTATAACAAATCGTATGCTAACAATATTATAAAAAAAATGAAAATTATTAATAACATTATCATTATTGGTTTTATTGATGGTTATATTAATATTATAAATTACAAGATGAACAGTATAAGCGATATGAATTCTTTTCAATATAATTATTCTGGAATCAAATGTATTTCTATTTCAGAAAATAATAATTATATGGCATGTGTAGACACTAATGATATGTTAAGTGTTTTTGATATAAAAACCCAACAACATATTTTTACTTTGAATGTATTCCGTGTTAACTCAATTATAATAACTGACAATTTAGAAATTATCGGAACAGGTCATTTTAATTCTATTTCGCATTTTATACCTTCACGCATAAAAACTAAAAAATAGTTTAACAAAATTACTATAATTTTATTCAAGACATCTCAATAAATATAGATTCTAGATATAATAATGTCAAACCAACAAGAGGTATATGAATTAACTGATTTTAGTATGTCAAAAAAAGATGAAATGTTATTAAAATCATTACAACCGTATACCTTTTCGCAATTTAATTTATACCTAAAAAAATCAAACATTCATGGGTCTGGATTTGGTGTATTTACACATGATTTTATTCCGAAAGGTTCAATGATTGATAAATATATGGGTAAATATGTTGAAGGGTTATATGGTGGTGATTATTTTTTTAGAATTGATGATAATCTAGGTATAAATGCATTAGATGCTCCAAGATGTTATATGGCTTTTCTTAATGATGCATCTTTTAAACCAACATCTAAAAGAGGATTACGAAAATTTATTCAACATTCATTTGTTAATAATTGTAAATTTGATGTTGATATCGAAAATAAAAAGGTTTCAGTCTATAGTATTGTTGATATCGAACCTGAAAGTGAATTATTTATATCTTACGGATATGAATATTGGTAAAAAAAATAAACAAAAATAGTTTAAAATAAAATTGATTATATTATCATGGTAATTGAAAGCCAAAATAAAAGAATGTCAAAAACTAATGAAATTGAAAGTCTTATTAATAATATTGTTGAACAATTAAATAATGATTGTAATATTGAAAAAATAAAAACATATTCAAAGAAGGAACAAGATGCTATTGCTAAAACATATGTTAGTATTTTTGATTCACCATTAAAAACAGAAAATGGCGAATTAGATTTTGAAGAAATGGTAAAGCATATGTCTTTTTTGGATATGGAAGATGAATTCGAAAGCGATGACAAATATCAAAATCCTGATGTTTTGTATCGATATGACCGTCATACATTATACAAATCAGAAATTGAAAAATTAAATGAATATAAATTAATTAATAAAAGACTCGCAAAAAACATTGATTTATTTATAAAAAAAAATGGTTCTGTTGATTCATATGTTAAATATTTATATGGTCGTGGGGAGTGTCCATTAATTATGAATAATGTTGAAGATTATCACATGTTAAAATATCTATTTTACCTTGGGGCAAATCCAAATTCTATCTCAGATAAAGAAGGTTATACATTAGCATCTTTTATTTATGATGAACAATATGTTCCAAACAATGCTGAAATTTTCGCATTATTAATTGAAAATGGTATGGATATCTATTTACAAGATGGTGACATTGGATGGAATATTGTTTATCATTTAGAAAATGATATTACGTTGTGTAATAAAGTATTAAAAAAATTAAATCTGAAAAATCTTGAAGAATTAGTTGCTAATTATTCGTAAAAAAGTTACAAGTTACATTGTTTCAAAAAATATGAATGATTCAATATTTTTTTGTGTAGAATTGATATTATGTTGACTACATGTTCCACAATGGTCTTCATTTGATAAATCTACCTTTTTATTTATTTTCTTTTCACAATAAACAATATTCCATCGGCCTAGTAATATAACAGGCTCTTTTTTAATAAAATTATTAACAAATGTTTGCAAGAGTTTCATTTCGAAAATATATTGTGTTATTGTATTACTTTAATCAAAAGCATTCAATTTTATATTTTTTTTTTTGATAATTCATATTCGAAAATATCTTTCCGAATATCACTAATTTTAATAGTATCATCTGGGTCATCTACATGATAAAATTGTATTTCATGAATTGTAGCATATTCGATACCATCAGCACCAGTATCAAATTTTGCTTTAATATCGATATGAGTTCCATAACCTCCATTACTAAATAACCAGTCCTTTTCAATAAAAACAAAATAATGACAAAAATCATCATATTCGACTTTTTGTTTTTTCCATTTTCTCCATTGAACTTGTGTAAATTCCATGTGAAAATAAATATTATCAGTTCTTACTTCACCATATAAGGTTAAATAATCCTCAATTTTAAATTTAATTGGCGTTTCAAAAATCAATTGATGTGTTTTTTTTACAATATTACTAATATTTTTATGTATTTGATAATTATTTGTTAAGGATTGTATACACGTTTCAATAGGAATACAAACTTGTAAATTTATAAAATGACATAATTTAACATAATCTTTATATTTTTCTGAGTTATTAGAGTTATAACAAGAAAAAGGTAAAGATTCAATGTCATCTGGATTTGTTTTAAGATTTTCATAGTTTGGGTCATTTAAAAAGACCGTAAAATTATTACCGAATTTAATCATTTAAACAATGTTATTGATGTGAAGTTAATATTAACATAATAAATAATAATGATTGTTGTTATATTGTATTGAATAAAAAAAAATTTCTACCATTAAATCATTCGTTAATTTCTATAATGGCAGATAAAGCTGGAACTGCAATGCCTCTCCAGACACCCTTTCGGCGTTTAGGATAAACCGGTTTGACAGTATTGTATCCCTGTTCAATCATGTCCAGAAAGTTCATAATACGTGCAACCATATCAAAATCATTATCATCAAAAGCAGTTTCCAGAATGCACATCAATTCATCTGGAGAAAACTGAGAAAAGTCAGTCATTATTGAGCTGAATTTATATAATATTACATAATTTGATTTAAAAAAAATCAATTTTTTCTATACAAAAATCTAAAAAACCAAAAAATCAACACATTATTAGTCCCATCCCCAATAACTTAAAAAACATTTACCTCCAAATGTTAATTCTCCTGTTCTAGTTAATCTATCAATACAATTTGGATGTAAAATAATTCGATAACAATTTTGAAATAATTCTCTCTTAATTGATGTTATTCTAGATATAGTATTATTCATATTGTCTATAATATTAATTTCCTCGATAACATTATTTAAAGAACGTGACCATAGGTCAATTTCATCTTTACAATATTCAATTTCATTTTCTAATAATTCATTAGAAAGTGTATTAAAATATAATTCATTTTTCAGAGAAAAAACAAGTTTTTCCAAATTCTTTTTTTTTACCTTTAACTTACTAAGTTTTAAATCTCTATTAGCTTGTGATTTTAATAGATAATTATAATTGACCATTTCTAAAATAAAAAGCAATATATAATCTAAATATTATAATTCAATATATTTTTATATAATATTTTAGTTTATTTCTTGTTATATAAAATTGAAAAAATGAAAAATAATAAAATGAAAATAATAAAATAAAAACTAGACTATTATATATCTAGAATAAGATGTTAAAAATTTATGACCAATATAAACTGTTAGGTGTTGATAAATATTATTTAGAAAATTCAGACAAATATTATAATCCACATCAAGAAAAAATAGAAGCAATTTTTATAAAACACATTATTAAACATGTATCTAGAAATGCTACAATTCTAGATATAGCATGTGGTGATGGTTTAATTTCTAGGTTAGTTAATTATCATCTAAATAATTATAATATTGATGGTTGCGATCCTTATTTTGACAATCAATATGTTTCAATGAAATTATCATTTGAAGATATTGCTCTAGGTCAATTAAAAAAAAGATTTACACTGGCTATTTGTTGTTATGCCTTTCATTTAATAAAAGAAGAATGGAAATACGACTTTCTAACAAATCTAGCATATAATGTGTCTAGATTTATTATAATTACACCAAGTAAAAAAATAGTAATAAATCATCCTTTTTGGACAATTATTGAATGTATTCGAGATGATAAAATTACAATTATTATTCTAAAAAAAAATTTAGACGTGGATTAAAAGAAGAAGCCAATTCTAGGTTTGCGATTGTTTTTTTTGCTAATTTTTTTGGCTTTAGATTTTTTCATTATTCTTTTCATGGTTCTTTTCATTTGGTTTCTTTTGATTGTTCTATTAAATCTAAATGATTTTCTTGTTAATTTAGATGAAATACGTTTCTTTAAACAAAGTTCACAATATTTACTAAGTTTATCTTTTATGATAGATAACTCAATAATCTTTTGCGGGATAGATGTTACCATATTGGCTTTAACAGTTGGATTTGATTTATTACCCATAAAAAGTTCATCAAACATAATAATCCGTTCTGGGTTTTTAATTTTTGATTCAGGTGAAATCTTCATCATTGAATGTTTCATTGGAAAACAAGATTCATAGGTTCCAGGTTTTGATGTTTTCGCCCCTAGATTATGAAAATTACCTAATGTAAAAGCACAAAGAATCTTTTCATCTTCTTTTGTAATATCATTTTCACTAAGTGTTTTATTTAATTCTTTAACATTAATCAAATCCGTTTTAGATTCTTTAATTAAATTATTCATGATTCTAGATATCTCTTTAGCTAGAAATTGAGCTCTTTCTAAATTTTTACAATGGACATTATTTTGTTTACACCAATCAATTAGTTTTTTATGAGTATTACTACCTCCAATTAATTCTTTAACATCAACATTTGATATATTTTCATCGATTTCTAAACCTAAATCTTCTGCTAAATCACCCATTCTGTCATCTTCAACAATATCTTTTTCAACTTTTTTGGAAAGTAAATTTTCCAATTTTAATTCTGCTGTTTTCGCTTTGAATTCTCTAAAAATTTTAAGTAACGTAAAAATATCACCTGACGCCATGGCAAATTTATTAATACTTTGGTCATATTCTCTCTTTAATTGTTTTTGTTTTTGTTCAGGTAATTTTTTATTTACTTTAAAATCTAATAAAATATTACTTAATTGCCCATCTGCTACTATTAAAAGACTTACAATATCAATTACTGACATATAACATCTAATATAATTACTATATAAAATAGCATTCGCTAATCCTAATTTAATACCTCTGAATTGTGAAATTCCGTTACCTTTATCAGTTAATATCCCATATTTTTCTTTTGTTGTAATTGCACCAAGGGATTCTAGCAATTTAAGTGATGATTCAACAAATGGAATAGCTGGAGGTGAAATAAATTCCTTTAACAAATTCTTTAAATCCCCAATATTATTAATGTATTGAAGTCTCATTAAATCTAATAAATAACTAGATAAATCAGTCTTTTGGATATCAGGAATAGGATATTTTTCTAATTGTTTATAGTCATTTTCAGAATAAAGATGATAACAATACCCTTCTCTAGTTCTTCCAGCTCTCCCTTTTCTTTGAATAATGGAAGATTGTGGAGCATATTCTTCTAATAAACTACGAACCATTGTTTCTGGATTATAAGATTCGCGAAATTCATAACCACTATCTATAACATATACAATACCATCAATTGTTAAAGAAGATTCTGCAACATTAGTCGAAACTACTACTTTACGGTTATAATTTCCTTTATATAAATTACTCTTAATTTCCATATACGCCTTTTCATCTTTCGCTAAATCTTCTTCTTCTTGTGTGCTATTACCTGCTAATTTAACACAAAATGGAATTAGCATTTCATCTGGATTAGTTTTATTTTTATTATAGTCAGCAATTTCTTTATCTAACATGGAACAAACTTGAACACCATCACTACTAGCTTTCCCAAAAATTAAAATATCACCATCATCAGTCGTTGTTAATATTTTCATAACTCTTTCAACTGCTGATTTATACCAGTTTTCTGGTCTTTGTGGCAACCAAAATTGTTTGACCGAAAAGGTTAAACCTGGAATATCGACTTCGCCAAATGAGAATTCTTTGTAATAATTTCTAAAAGCTTCTAAATTAATTGTTGCACTCATGATAACGAGCCTTAAGTCCTTTCTTTTTTTTAAAGCATTTTTAATTAAAAGTAAAAGTAAATCTGTTTGAACACTACGTTCGTGTGCTTCATCAATTACTATACAATTATAGTCTTCTAGATAGGGGTCATTACCTGTAACTTTTGATAAAATACTTCCAGTTGTAGTAAAAATAAGTTTTGAATTTTTAGATATTTTATTGTCGCCTTTGAAATAATAACCAACATGGTCACCTAATTTTGAATCTAAACATTTAGCGGCATATTCGGCATTACTTCTAGTAATTAAACGTTTTGGAATAGTTGTTAGAACTTTACCTTCATAATCAAAAGCATGTAAAGCGATTTTTGGTATTAAAACAGTTTTACCGACACCTGTGCCAGCTTTAGCAAGAGTAACTTGATTATTTTTTATAGAGTTTAGTAGTTCATCTTTATATTTATAAACTGTTAATTGGCTCCATTTAGTTGCTAGATTAGCATAAGTCATAGGGACTTTTTGTCCATCTATATCCATTTGTTGTGATGAATAAATATTTTGATATGGTTCTTTTGTAAATGGATTTACATTGTCACCTTTGACATCAAAAATACCAAGTGGTTTAGTTTCTTTCTTTTTACTCGATGACATATTTTGCTTTTATTACTTTTTTAGAAAATAAAGTATCAAAAATGAAATTATAAATTTTCTTTTTTATTTTGATTATCTAGAATAACTGCTTTTACAATGGTATATTTATAGTCATGGTTAGATAAATTATTTTTTTTAGATTCATCACTTAAATCACAATAATAAGACCCCCATGTATTTATTTCAGGGGTGGGTAAAAAATTAATCAAATTGATACCATCATAATATTCTTCATCTGGTATATTAACAATATAATTTTTTATTGTATGGGTATATTCACATTCACCACCAGAACACCAACCATCGTGGTCTGATATTTCTAATTTTGCTACAATTTTAAACTTCATCTTTCTCTATTTATTCTAGTTATTATAGTTATTATAGTTATTATAGTTATTATAGTTATTATATAAAAATAAAAAGACTCTAATGTATCTAGAATGTGATATTTTATAAAGTTTAATTTTTAATATAGTAGGTATTCTAGTTACATGTTTACCATAAAAAAGAATCTAGTTATTTTATAAAGCATTTGGTAAAATAAAAAATTAAAATGAGCGTTAAAAACTGTATAAGAAAATCATTATAAATATTAAATTAATAATTATTATTAATCAATAAAATGTCTATTAAAGGTCGTTTTGAAGAATTAAACTGTGAAGTCACTGAAGACTTTCTTGATGTTGATAAACCTATCCCGGGTCAAAATTTTGCGTGTATTTCTTTTGTTTCACCTGATAAAATCCTAGCTCGTAAAGAAGATTATTATTTCCACGAATTTACAAAGAAACGTTTTCAATCAACACAACTAGAATTAAATGAAAAACTCAATTCTCTTATTAATGAATCGCTTGATGGTAAAGTTGATGTTAGCAAATTAACTGAATTTCAAAAACTCCTTACAAAAAGCACAGATGAGAACATTAATAAGAAATTTGATGTTTTTGTCGAAGATTTAAAGGATTTTAGATATGCTAATGAAGATGTTATTGAAGAACGTTTTCATGAAGCTGAAAACTTTCAAACTTCGGTTCGTGGTGTTAAAATCCGTGGTGTTTATAACACAATTAAAGAAGCTCAAATTCGTGCTAAAGTTCTCCAACGTATGGACCCATCATTTCATATTTTTGTAGGTCAAGTTGGTTATTGGCTTCCATGGGACCCAACAGCAGATAAGATTGAAAACCAAGAATATCAAAATGGTCAACTTAATGAAATTGTTAAGAAATACAAGGCCAATGAAGCTAAACGTGATGAATTCTTTGAACAACAAAAACAAGATATTAAGAAACAAGCCGCACTTAAAAGTATTGAAAAGAAATCAACAACTGAAGAGAAACCTAAATTAAGTGTTGGTGATAGTGCTGCACCTGAAGTTACACTTGATGAAGCTAAAGCTAGCTTAACCCAAGAAGATCCATGGATGGCTAGCAAACTTAATAAAACTACAGAATCATCAAGTAATGAAATTGATGACCATGAAGAAACTGATGAATAAAAATTAAAATAGTGAATGAATTTATGAATTAACGACGACCAATAAATACATTGTCTTTTCTAAACATGTCACTAAATGATTGTTGAAGATTAACAGGTTGTATTTGTTCTTCGAATAAACTTCTAGGAATATATCTATATTCTATTATTTTTTCTTTTTTAAATGTTGATTGCATTTTTTGATGATATCCTGTTGTTATCATCATAACACCAATAACTAACAATAATAAAACAATTGATTTCATTATGACTTTATCTTATTTTATTATGATATTTTTATATTTTTAATGTAACTGATATTTTATTAGTTTTGTCTAAAACATCTAATTCTTCATTTTCCAATATTAACTTATTAATGTCACAAATTTTATCTTTTCTATTGTCAGGTTGTAAATATGAATCTTTAGCAAAAAAGAAACCATAATTACCTATATTCCAAATTGATAACGCACCTGGAGGAGAAATTTCAATACCACTTGTAGTTTTAGAAATTGGTTGAGGTGTTTTCCACAAAGAAGTACCAATTAAATTTATTGGTGTTAGGAGTTCAGTTGGAATACATCTAATTAAATCTAAACTAGGTTTGTCATATCCTGAAACTGTAATATCACTCATTGCTAAATGACCAGCTGGTGGAACTACTTTCCAAATACTTAATGGTGTAGTGCTATTTGTCGACTTATTATCCCAAATTTTCTCATAATCAGTTGGTTTAGCACCTCCTTTCATTAAAAATGCTAAACCTTGATAATCCTCAGATTTAAATATATTTTTATCAGCTATATTTGCCGAAACAATGGAAACTTGACCTAACGGAAAATAATTATTTTCAGGATTTCTTATCCAAAAAGAAATATATCTACCATCTTCCATTTTATATTCACATGTTTTATTAAAATTTTGACGAGAGAAATTTGTAGTAAAGAAATAATTGGATTTAATCAGTGGTGATAAAGTTGGTTTAGGAGTGGGGGCTGTGGTTGGTGCAAACCCTTCGTTATTTTTTTTCATAAAATTATACAGAATTAATAATACTAAAATAGCTAGTAATAAGATGATAACCCATTTGTTTTCTTGATAGTTTTTACCTATTCTTTTTGATATTGATGTAAACATTGATATATCTAGTTGTTTTACTAGATTATAAGAAAATTATAAGAAAAAAACAACAAAATTTAATTATCAATTACTCGTGATTTTTATAAAATTTGAGGTAAATATTTAGGTGTGTCATAACCATAAATAGTTACTTTAAATTCACCATTATAAGGATGAACATTAACAACATCATCTGTAAAAAGTTCATCACAACCATTTTCATCTAGACTATCACGGCCTTTGATTTTCATTGGAATTTTAAGTGAATGAAATTTATCACTAGAAGTATAATAATTCCATCTACTACTGTTTGTATATGTAGGACGTCCAAAAAGTGGTAAAATATTAGTCTCAGCATTACTTTCTGGATTTGTTACATCTTTTTTATATAATAAACCGACTTGTTGATAACCTCCTACAAATCCACGTGTTGGAATTTGAATAGATGGTAATCCAACACTTAGGGGTAATCCTCCCATATTTGGAACATATGAACGTTCCGGAGGTAAAAGTGGATTAACCAATCTTTCTACCTCTTTTCTAACAACATATTGTCTTTGAGTAGGATAATTGGCATTAATAACAACACCTCCCATACCTTCTGATTTTTGTGATTGTTGTGATTGTTGTGATTGTTGTGATTGTTGCGCTAATTGTTGAGTTTGTTGTTGTATTTGTTGGATTTGTCCTTCTAAATCTTTATTTTTTACATAAGGGTCATAGAATTTAAAATAAACAAACATTCCAATAATAGCACCAATTAAAAAGATTATAACAATTGTTGCGGTGCTTTCAATACATAAAACAGCCCCTTCAGGACAACCATCTCCCCCTTTTTGATTAAATTTAAAATTAACCTTTGTTGTAGATGATCCTTTAGTTTTTGGTATTTTAACTTTTGGTGTAGATGCTTTGACGGGATTTTTAGTAGGCATTTTTACGATATTAGATATATTATTATTTTATTCTAAGAAAAAAATAATAATCAAAAATATAAAAGTAAAATGAGAAATAAAAAGATAAAATATGAACTAAACTAAAATATCATATTTAATTGTCGGGTTGATATCTTTTACGTCCATACGATTGAACTAATTTTACATAATCCGGATGTTGTGAACTATTCTTAGCAATTGCACCTGTATATAAATCAGGGTCATATCTTACTAATTTACCTTTTATTTGATATACTGTATTTCTATTTCTAGGAATTGAACTTTGAAGCACTGGGGCTGTGGTAGCAGCTAGTGTAGGTTCAGCATTTTTTATTAATTTATAATAAATTAATAAAGCAATTGTTACAAACAAAGCAATTAATAGGAATATTAAAAATAATATCCCGATAATTTTTATTGGTTGCATTTTAAACTTTATATTTTATTTATTTAATCAGATAATAAATATTGTAACCAGCATTGACCATTTTCAATATTTAATGCATTATAATTAACTGCATATAATTGAAATTCCATTTCAGGTAAATCTTTAGCTAGATTAAGAACTAGATTAACATCACTTAAAAAAGTAAAATTAACACTCCCTGAAGCTTGAATCTTATTTGATGGATATAAATTAAAGAAATACATGTAAATATAATCTTCTGATGCGTTACCGAATGTTTTATATGGTTCTAATAATCTAAGATTTTTCGCCGATAATAAGTCTGTTCTTTCTTTTTCACCAAAATATAATTGTGCTGAGACTAAAGGGTCAGATGCTGGTCCTTCTAAAACATTCGTATAATTAAACCAATCATTTGTAGTTGATACATCTGTTCTACGTAAAATCCAAACAAAATAACCAACCGAGAAATTAATAGTATCTAATTCAACTTTAAATGATGTTTGTCGTCTTGGTATAGTTACTGTTAATTGTTGAACTTGTTGAATTTTTTGTATAATTTTTGCTGGAAACAAAGTCATATTATCTTCCCCATCTTTATTATAGATTGGGGAGAACATCTTTTTTTGTTGTGGATCTAATACATAATAATCAACTAAAAGAGAAGTATTACCAAGATTGTAATTACCAATTGGACCATTATTATCACTAGAAATCCATAATCTAGATAGTTGATGTAATTTAACTCTAATAATTACATCATGTCTACAAATAGCAGACAAAGGTAAAAACAACCCTGGATTTTCAGTAAACCAAAAAGAAATTGGTATGATTACTTTACCACCATTGAATAAACCGGGTATCATATTATCATAATATTGTGTTAGTTCACGATGTGTTAGTTTTTGGTCTATTTTATTACTAATTTCACGGTTAATATGTAACCAATCTCCATATAATCTTACTATTTGATTACCTCCAATTTCTAGTTCAATCCAATCAATAATTGCATGTCCGACATTATTACAATACCCAATAGTTCCAGTTGATTTTAATTCTGGTAAATCTATTTCTAATGAAAGTGAACCCACTAAATCTCCATATCTACTTAATTTAACAATTGATGAAACTCCAAAATTAGGGGCGGTATCAAAATTTAAAGCTCTAGTATTGCGACCATATGCGAAATATCTTTTACTATCTTGTTTAAAAAATGAAATTTCGGGATGTCCAGTAAGAAACTGGTCAGTTCTTTCACCCCTAGAATTGATTTCAACTTGTCTATATGTAGCTTCCATTCTTTTTACTTTTATTCTATATTTTATTATTATTTTATTCTTTATTTAGCTCATTTTTTTTTTATTCGTAACTTTGAAATAATCTAAAGCTTCCTAGAAATAGATAAAAGTAACGAAAATAAAAAGATCAGTAATGTCAATTGGTGTTCAACGTTCGACCACTAAACATAATCAACAATTTAATGAACTTTTAGTTTCACATGCTAGAGTAAATAATATGCATGGATTCTTTAATGATGATTTAAATATTAAAAGTTCAGATAATCATAATGTAATATTAAATAATGATGTTAAAATAACATCAAATGGTAATCTAGTTCTAGATAACTATCTAGAATTAGAAGGTATGAAATTATCAAATCAAATGGGAAATTTAATTTGGGGAGGAGACGTTATTATTACTGATTCATCATTACAATCAGAACTAGACAATGTTATTTTTAATAAAATAGATTTACAAGCATTAGATGAAGAAACAGGATTTTTAAATAAAAATAAAATTCAAATAAAATCATCACTAGAACTAGAAACTTCTTATGATTTAATTTTACCAAAAACCATTCCTAGTAAAAATCATGTTCTAGGTGTGTCAGAGTCCTCTCATTTTCAATTAGAATGGAAATCAATAAAACCAATACAAGTCCCAATTGGTGCGATAATTAAATACAATGGTGACATCAATTCTTTACCTTCTGGATGGAAATTATATGATGGAAAAAATAAAAAAAATAATGAAACAAGTAATCTATATGATATTATTTATATTGGTGACTAGAATTGTATGTTTTGAAATATTTTTATGTAAAAATAAAAAAAATAAAAATAAAAATTAAGGTTAGAATATCAAAACAAATTGTGTAAAGATTTGTAAATGGAACCTCAAACTAACGATTTAAATGATAAAACTATAATTTACCAGACAAATAATCAAAATACAGTTCATGAGAATACTAGTTTATTTTTAACAAATCGGGAATGTTTTACAATCGGAAATTATTTTGTTGATAAAAAAAAAATCGGTGTTGGATCATTTGCAACTATTTATCATGGTATTGAAAAAACCTTAGGAAAAGAAGTTGCTGTTAAAAGATTACATGTTAAAGATATTAATGATATCAAAAAATTATCACCAAATGTAAACACTGAAATAGAAATTATGAAAGAATTAAAGCATCCGAATATTATTAGAATGTTTGATATTATTTATGAAACAGATTATGATAATATTAATATTATAATGGAATATGCCCCTCTAGGAACTTTGGCAGATTTAAAAAAGACAAAGTCAGTGGTTGGGGAAATATATAGTAAATTTTATATGCGCCAAATAGCTGCAGGTTTAAAATATTTATTATCAAAAAATATAATGCATCGTGATTTAAAACCACAAAACATCTTAGTTTTTCATGGAGATATTGTAAAATTAGCAGATTTTGGATTAGCTAAAAATTTTCAAGACGAACAAAAATTTAAAACATTATGTGGAAGTCCTATCTATATGGCACCAGAAATATTGATACCAAATGTTTCTTTGGATAAGGATAAAAAACAAAGAAGTTATACAATCAAATCTGATTTATGGTCTTTAGGTGTCATTTTATTTGAATTAGTTACTGGGAAATTCCCTATTAATGCTAAAACATTATATCATTTACCTCAACAAATTAAAGAATTTCAATTGATTTTCCCTATTGAATCAATTTTAACTAATCCATGTAGAGATTTAATAACTAGATTATTAATTAAAGACCCTAAAAATAGACTAGAATGGGATAATTTTTTTAATCATGTTTGGTTTAATACTGATGAAATTACAGAATTAAAAAATGAAGAAAATGCTAAAATTAATAATTTAATTGAAAATGCAGATAATCAAATACAAGAACATAATATATACGCTTGTAATAAAATAGAAGAAAGGTCAATTTCTTTACCAGGTAAATTAATTTCTAATTTTCATATTCAACCTGAAAAAAAATTTAATGTTCATTCTATACAAACTTCTGAAAATATTAGAAAATTAGAAAAATTAAATTTTGAACTATCTAGTTCTCAATCGGAATCCAAAAAAATAAATCTCATTTCATCAAAAGAAAAATATAAAGATGAAAGAAAAAAAGAGAAAGGAGAAAGGGAGAAAGGAGAAAGGGAGAAAGGAGAAAAGAGTAAAGATAACAAAAAAGAATCGAAATTAGAATCTAAACTGGATTTAATAATTGGTCAATTAAATGAATTAAAAACAATCCAAAAAGAAAATAAAGAATTAAAAGCTAGAATAAGACAATTAAGTCATAATGAACCTTTTGAATTTGATGATGTTGATTTAAATTTTAATAATATAATTGAAGATTCTAAAAATAGTAATTCATCTAATTCAGAAGAATCTGAAGATGATTTTATTGATATTGCTAATGATAAGAAAAATAATGAAAAAAATAATGATAAATTTGTTATTATAAATTCAAAACCAATTAATATTAATATTGAACAGAATTCTCCATCTAATGATAATAAAATTAGGATTAAGGAACAATTTAAACAGTATTTTAACACATCAATTACTTTATTGAAAGAATCTGCAAACTATCTAAGTGGTAATTATAAATCAATATAATTTTATTTTATTATATATTTTGCGTTTTTGAAATCTTATACAATCAAAAAAATTGATTTTTTATACTTCATAAACTCTAACAAAACATAAAAACAATCATGTCGATTGGAATTTGTCAATTCAAATTATCAAATTATGAAAAATTTTGCACTCCTCAGCAATTAAATTCATTGGTTCAAATACCAATGATTGCTTCTCGAGAAGAATTTTTATACCTAAAATATGAGCTTCTTCCTTCATATTCTAGAATTAATAATCCAATTGTGATTGACCATGCATTTAACACTATTATCGATTCTTTTCATCTATTAAATGAAGAACTAAAAATAGAATTGAGTTTGGCTATCCACAACCTTAAAACAGGTATAAAAATGGTATTTGAGGCTGAAGAAGAGTGTGATACTATAAAATTGTCTGATGGGTCTAATCTTATAAAATGTATTGTATCATTTGCTAAGAAACTCTAATTTCATTTTTTGCTTGTTTTTTAATGATAAAAATTGAATCCAAATAAGATTAAACTGATTATTACTTACATACATTTTTACCATGGATGACCCTACTTGTGCTAAACGCCAACTGACCACATCTCTTGCTTCTTCAAACTTGATTAAAGAGTGTCAACGTAAACTTCTCAGTATGTTAGATAACTGGGATTCATTTACTGAACCTGCACAAATACGGATTATGCAACAACTAACATTGTTTCACGGAGCTATTGAATTGATTAATTCACCACATATTGATGGTATTGATTTTGTTCCAGCTGATGATGGACTGAATGTTGTTCGCGAAATCATTCATTTTTTAGAAAACCTTCAAAACAATTAAAAACATCCTAATTTAGGAAGATGGTTATCTCAAAATTGATTTTTTTTATAAACAATGAAGTTTTGCAATTCTTGCATCTTTGTCGACCATGTCTGCTACTGCTGCTTCTGTCCTCACCCACTCGGATGGTCTCGACATGAACCTTGGGAATATGGGGGAACGCCAGAACTTGCTCTGTGGACTCCCTATCAAAATCGCTCTCGAGATTTTCGAGAAGAATGCCTGGTTCGACCCGACTGGAAACGAGGAAGTCATTAACGGCGTCCTCTACAAGCCTCGCGTGGTCAAAGTCGTGCGGGACGGGGACAACTTCCTCTGCTACACGGTTTCGCCTGACACCGAATATGAAGACACATACAGCATTGGCGCCTACACCCTGGAGGAGCGTCAGGCGATTGTCAATGACATCAACGAGCCGGTGACGAACAAGATGCTGGCTCCGCTGCTCTTTTCGGCCCTTGACAACGGTGGTGCCATGCGCCTGCTGAAGACCAAGCTCGAGAAGAACGGCGTACCGAAGTCTCGCACCGAGTGCATCGCCATGGCGCACCTCATCTGGACCGCTACCCAGCGGAACCTTAAGTGCATCATGGCTGACCCGGTCTGCCAGGCTGTTGTTGGCCGTGCCAATCTGACGACCCTGACGCTCGAGATGTTCAAGAGCTCTGACAGTCCCGAGAAGCAGTGCTATTACGAAGCACTGCTGGAGTTGATTGTCGCTTCGCCGACCGACCTCCAGGCCACTTTCGAACTGGACTGGAACCGCTTCTGTGCTAACGCGAAGATGCTCGGCTACCCCATCAACCTTTAAATCATGATACCTCCACGTGTCATCTTTTAGATTTTTTTTCCCAATTTATGCAACGTGTAATCCAAAAAAATGATTATTAACGTATAAAAGTATACTATTAAAACTTTTCAAAAGCATGACTGCACCTTTTCAACCTCGTGAAATCATTGCATTGAAAGCTCATATGGAGGAGCTTAAACGCACTCAAGACATCTCAGACAACATCGTCTTTAATGAAATTTGTAGCTGAACTGGCCTGCACTTTGATAACTATGACAGCGTTCGCCAATCTAACGACTACATTAACGCTGTTATTTAACTGCTACGCACACCACCATCAATTCTCTCGCCACTGATTACCCATTCATTGGATATTTCATTGGGAGTTTATTTGATGGAAGTTGAAGCAAAGAATCCTGAACGGGCACGTTCGATGATGATCATGTGTCAAAACACTTTTCAAGTCAAACAGTAAATACTTCTCATTTACTTATTTTTTTATATTTTTTGAACATTATTACATGATAAAAATTGAAAAACTAAAATATATTTCAGGGTATTTAATCTTTTATCCTGGTATGTCTGACCCTCCAGTATCTTTAATTTGTCCTCCTAAACCCAGACTTATTCCACTGACAGTTGACAAAAAAAAATATGACATACAACAAATGTTATATAAGATTTACTTTAGTTTAATGTCAGTAAATCCTGATTTTAAATGGAATCATGTTTTTCAACTTTATCTCATTCATTTTGGATGGATTAAAATATTTACTAGCAATATGAGGGTTTTGAACGCAAATCATCTGTTGTCATTAATTCATTCGGAATTCTACGGTCATTTAAGTGATACAGATTTTCAAATCATGATAACACACCTTCAATTTAGGGAAGTAGCATCTTCTGAATATTTTGGTGCTTTTTGCAAAATAGTTGATAAACACAATTACATTGATTGGGAATCTTTGGGAACTCATGGATGTGCTGATTATGAATTTCAAAATCAACATATTACATTCGAATTGGAAAAAATGAAAGAATTAACAATGCTGTTTAACAAATATTTGGACAAAGTTACACCTTGTTGATATAGTCTAACTTTTTTTTATTTTAGACATTTTCTATATTTTGTAATTTAATAATATCTATCTTTGCTTGTTCGGCTAAAAGTTTAACTAAATCATAATTTCTATAATCATTTTTATAATAAATTTTAATAATACCTGATGATGCTAGAATTTTAAAACAATTAATACAAGGATAGTGAGTTATATATGCAATAGCACCCTCTGTTGCTACCCCACGTTTAGCACAATCTGAAATACAATTTTGTTCAGCATGGACTGTTGCTTGTTCATGACCATTGTCGATATAACTTTTATGTTCAACTTTGGGTAAAAAACCATTATATCCAACACTTATAACATGGTTATCTTTAACTAATACACAACCAACTTTTAATCTTTTATCAGGTGAACGAGAAGAAATTAAAAAAGATGTTGCTAGAAAGTATTCATCCCATGAAATACGTTCTGATGTTTCCCATTCTGAAATAAAATTTATAATATTATCAAGTTTATTTTCTTTTTTTAATTGATTTGACATCTAGTAATCTAGATAATAACTATTAATTTCTTTTATATTTTTTTATAAATTGACATGATTAATAAAAAAAGAGTTAAAATAAGTATATTCAATATGAAAAGTTAATCCGTCGATGAACTTTATCTAACCTTTTTTGCAATGTTGTATCAAAAGTGTCAATTTTAGCATTCAGAAGATGTGCTAACCTTAATATTTCGGAGTCAACATCTCTGAGTATTTTATGATGTGGTTGGTCATGATTAAAACAGTTTCGACAAGATTTACTAGGTTGGTATCCTTCCCAATAAGACCTCATTTTCCGTCCCAATTTTAAAAAGACAAGACCAGATTCCAATTTTGCTTTTAATTTACAAAGTTTTTGTAAATCTTCTTTGAATTTTCCTGAATACATGGTAGATTTATTAAAACCTTGTAATATTTCTAGGAAAACTCCACAAGTAAGAACATATATAGTGTTTGGATTGTCAAAATGTTCAATATCATTCAAAATGAAAGAACAAGTGTCAATAATCACTATATGTTGTCGTTGTTGTTGTGATAAATTATTTTGTAGTTGTTGTCCAAATTGTTCAAATGAGACAAAAGAACTAAATAAAGTGGTAATTGCGTCTAACAGTTCTGAATCATCATTGAAGAACGTGTTAGCATCCTTAAAATCGCGTTTTATTATATAATTAAAATCAACAACATCAGCCATGAATAATAGTTATATAGTTAAATCAATATTATTATAGTAATAAATTCAATTTTAATATTTGATTAAATATCAAAAATTCCGAAATATTAAAAAATCATCGTATAATATAAAAGAATATAAATGGAAAATTCAACACCCCTAGAATTAGGTAGTGGATTTTTACGTCCTGTGGACACTTCTAATCCTAAATATAATCTCCCTAAAGATATGTTTCATAAATCTTTTAAAAAAGGATTAGAAAGTGAGAAGGAGTTATGCAAATTTAATAAAGAATATCTTAAATTTGTTGATAAATATAAATTAAAAATGGAAAAACATTTAGAAAATTTAGATAATATTGACAAAGAATTAGGAGCTAATATTGATAATCCTACTTTTCATGGATTTCGCAAGTCTTTTGAAATTCTAGGAACTAATAATACATTTGAAGATGATTTACAACCATTATTATTAAAAAATTATTTATATATTTCAGATTATGATAATGGTAGTAACATAATTGAATATCATTTAGAGCAACAATTATATTATTTAATATTCAATTATTATAATGAATCAGAACAACGAATGTTTGGTAATTTTTTATTTAAAAATGTTATGACAACCCCAGAATTTCAAGTTATTTCATCAGAGGGGCAACTAACTGATTTTTTACCATTACCTCATACAAATTATCAACTAGATTATGCAAAAGTGAAGAAAATTTTGGACCAAGTAATTTCTTTTCTTAAAAAAACAGATGAAAGTAAATTATTTATTGATGTTCCAGCTTTATTATCAACTTTGCCAGACACTAGTTCTATTAAATCAGATGATACAATAATGAATGAAATGTTATGTAAACAATCAAGTGTAGATAATACTAAAAAATTAAGTAAAACATCAAAACCATCAAAACCATCAAAACCATCAAAAAAATCAACAAAACAATTAAAACAATCTAGAAAATCATTGAAATTAAAATCAACAAAAGTTGCAGCTGTTTCTCAAAAAATTGCAATTCCACTAGATATTAAACCTCAAGAACAACATTTAGTTGAAAATATAGAAAAAGAGAGAAAAAGTCATAGAGTTAGCAAAAAAGAAATAATAAATCCATCTATAGCTGAAGAGACAGCTAATCCTGTTCAAATAAATAAAAAAGAAGAACGTCAAATCCAAGATATTCAATTACCTAAAAATATAGGATTACCAGCATTTAAGATTGAATTCCCTGTAAAAAAACAAATGGTTCCTTTTGAAAAAAAACAATAAAAATATATAATCAAAAATATATTAAATTTTAACATAAGATTTATTTAGTTTAATATAAATAAATAGATAAAATGAGTGAATCATTTGAAGTTGAAAATAATACTAATACTAATACTGAAATAGTAAATGAAACTAATTTAAAAGTTTATAAAAATTTTGATGATATGCAATTAAAAGATGAATTAACACGAGGTATTTATAACTACGGTTATGAACGTCCAAGTGAAATTCAATCTCGTGCAATTAAACCAATCGCTGATGGTAATGATGTAATTGGTCAAGCCCAATCCGGTATGGGTAAAACAGCAACATATTCAATCGGAACATTACAAGTTATTAATCATAAAATCCGTGACACACAGGCAATTATTTTAGCCAATACTCGTGAATTAGCTGCCCAAGTTGAATCTGTTATTTCAAATTTAGGTAGATATTTAAAAATCACAACATGTTTATCAATTTGTGGTGTCCCACTTAAAAATAATATTGAAGCGCTTAAGAATCGTCCTCATGTTGTAGTTGGTACACCTGGACGTATTTATGATATGATTCGTCGTAAAGCTTTACGAACGAATATGATTAAGATTTTAGTTATTGATGAAGCCGATGAAATGATTAAAGATACCAATGATAGTGTTGCTGCTGATGACCCAAATGTTAAATTTGGATTTTTAGATCAAATTAAAACTATTTTTCAATATCTTCCTGGTTCAATGCAAGTAGCTTTGTTTAGTGCTACTATGCCACCTGATTTTTTTGAATTAACTAGTAAATTTATGAGAAATCCAATTCAAATTTTGATTGAACCTGAAAAGCTTACATTAAATGGTATCAAACAATATTGCATTGATATTGAAAAGAATGAATATAAGTTTGACATTCTATGTGATTTATTTGATATTCTTTCTCTTTCGCAATCGATTATTTATTGTAATTCTCGTAAAATGGTTGAAGATTTGAGTGCTAAACTGAAAGATGCTAATTTCTGTGTTACATCTATTCATGGTAGCATGACACCTCTTGACCGTGAAGTTAAAATGAAAGAATTTACAACTGGTAAAACTAGAGTTCTAGTATCAACTGACCTTTTATCACGTGGCATTGATGTTCAACAAATTTCAATTGTTATTAATTATGATATTCCAAAATCTGTTGACAATTATCTTCATCGTATTGGACGTAGTGGTCGTTATGGTCGTAAAGGTGTTGCAATTAATTTTAATACCCCATTTGATGCACCAAAACTAAAAGCTATTGAGCGTCATTATGATATTGAAATTGAAGCGTTTCCTGCTAATTCTGACGAAGTCGCAGAATTTCTTTAAACAAACTTTTTTAGAAAAAAAGTTTTAACAAAAAATAACAAAAAATAACAAAAAATAACAAAAAAATACAAAAAATAACAAAAAAATAATAAAGATTAAAAAAACTTATCTAATCCAGTTACTACTTTCTTCTTTGGTATAAACTGAGCCATATCTTTTATTGATGCAACATTCGTCGTTGTTGTTGATTTAGGTTTTGTATTTTTTTTATAATTATAGAATTGTTTAAAATTCTTTGATTGTGGTTTAAATGTAGGATGACTTATTTCTTCATCTGATTCATCTTCACTTTCTTTGGAAGTTTTTAAATCATCTCCGAAATTAAATTCATCTGCTTCATTTGTATCATTTAACAATGATTGAAATCTATCCATAGTTCCGCTTTCCTTATTTTGTTCTTTTACTGTTTTATCTTCTTGAGCTTTCTTTTTCTTTTCTTCTTTTGTCAATGGTTTAAATTTATTAATTTTAAATTTACGGTCAATATAAAAACAATTTGTTAAATAAGCATCAGCTAAATCATCTTTTTTATGATGACTATTAAAAAAAGAAAACCATGTAGGTATGTTTTTTATCATTTCAGTAGTATATAATATAGCTAATTTTTTGTTAATTTGATATTGACCATTTAGATGTGAAACAGTTTTAGCTATTTTCCCATCAATATCATCATACGCTTCTAATTTTTTAGAAGCTGAAAAGAAATGAATATCCTTTATTTTTTCTTTTAATATTCCATTCATTATAAAATAACCATATAATAGAATTTGAACTGTTTTCATGGTTGGATTTTTAAGAACAGGCTGATTTTCAATCATAACTTCATCAACATTAAGTAAAATATCTTTTAATTTATCTAAATGTTGGTAAAGTCTTCTTGCTAGAGTAAGGATAGATTGAGCCCTAACCATCTCTTTTTTCTCTTTTTTTATTTCATATGTTTCAAAAGGTTCTTTAGCTAGAAGAACTTTTAAATGTTGATTACAATATGATTTTGTTAAATCATCTTTTCTAGCAAATGTAGAATTCTTTCCACATTCTGAAACAGTATTTTCTGTTTTATTAGTTATTTCATAACAGCATACATTCTTTTGAGACAAATCAAAAAAAATATCATGTTTGTATTTATTAGTTATACGATGTTTGCGACATAATCCTTTATTTTCATCAGATTGAAATAAAAAGACTGCTTTAGTTTCGCATTTTTTACCCTTTGCATTTGATTCACAACAGATAATGCTAGTATCTGGTTTTTTTTCTTCATCAACTTCAGTCATTAAGTTAACAATCCCCCATTCTAGGATTTCCTTAGTTTGTTTATCAGTATCAAAATCAATAATAGAATATGCTAGGTTTTTTACACCTACATCCCATGCTAGAAATTTCATTTATTAAGTTTTAAGTTGTAATAATATATTATAATTTAATATAATTTTATATATGTTTTTGAATTTTAAATTTGAAAAAAGAATATTTAGATGCAGACATTATATAAAAATTGATCAAATTAAGTATGAAAATAAAATATTAATTTTTCAGCTATCATCATGCGTGGCACAGTTCACCGTCATTTGACCCCCGAGGAAGCTACAGCCATTGACGTCTTAACGGAAATGGAAGAGAACAAGAAGTGGCAGCGATTTTTCCGGTTTTACCTGGTTACCTTTGTCGCCAATATTACTGGTCTTATGGCGCTGACGGATTTTTCGCTCGAGGAGTTTCGGTCGCTTCGTCAATGTTCGACCGCAGAGAGCTTCATGAGAATTGTGGATTCACTGATTCATGTGTTTGACTCTTGCGCTTTGGACGGGTCTGACCATCCGGTAAGTGTCGCATTTAAAGACATCGTTCCAAGCAACGACCGAGAATTTTTATTGCCGTTCAGTGAGGGGGTAGCACTCTTCTGCATTACCAATCCTGATACAACCGATGAGATGATTTACAAACTGTATGCCCTTCGCAACTATTATCTCATGAAGGATGAGCTCGCTCGTCTCTTTATTGATTTGCAAAACGATGACCTTTCTCATATTCATGAGTATTTACCCAGAGACTTATTGGAGAAACTCGGATTTATTCCGATATTTCCATTTCTCTAGGCTTTTGATTGATTCCTTAATTAGTTTTTTTATTTTTATATCATTTTGGAATTATTATAGTATAAAATTGAAAAAATTGAGGGGATTATTAGTATATTAATTTTTCATCATGCGGACAACACCACAACTTCGTGAGGAACGAAATGCGCATTTTGCTGATATTGAACGTTCGAAAGAATCTGCTGGTTGGACTCGGCTTTTCCTGGTTTACCTTGAGGCCTTTATCTTTAACCTGACGTCAATAATGCCCGACAGTGACCCTTACAAGAGCCACTTCTTGGCATTGGCACCTGTTGACAACACATTTGTTCCAGCGACATTTATGTCGGTGATTGAATTTTTGTGCAACGGACTAGAAGCGCGCGTCAACGCAACGACCCCAGACAATACATTTATGAACACATTTAACACGATTGTTGAGAAGTTTGGTTGCGACAATTTACAACAGTTTAGTGTTTATATGAAAGTTTATCCTTTAATATATGACCGACCACATGAACAAATCTCTGAGGAGACTGTTAAAAAGTGCTATGAGATTCGTAATTATCTTCTTATGCGCGAAGTTCTTCAATATTGTTTTGACAACAGTTATGTTGCTTACGACATTAAAGAACGTCTTCCAGATACTCTGTTGTTCATGCTCGGAATTTCTGAGCTTTTTTAGAACAAGAATTGATACATTTTTTTGTGCGTTTTACATTTTTTTTTTCTTTCTAATAATGACTTAAAATTAGATTACTTTATTAATAATTAATAAACAATTTAATACACATTTAAAATAAAATGGAAGCAATTGATTTAGACTCCTTTGATGATATTAAAGACATTTCATATGATATTAGTAAAAAACCTTCAAACGTATCAAATAAACCTAATTTAATTACACGGGACCCACCACCTAGAAGCCCTGTTCCAGATTCTTCTTTTGGTCTTGATTTAATTATGAATAAAGACAAACAACGTAAAAAAGCCAGCCCTCGCGCATCTCCATCTTCATTTAGTCCTGTTCCGGTAGAAGAACCCAAATCAAGTTTTAGTAATAATATGTTCTCTAAGATTGATAATTCAACACCTAAATTTAGTAATATTGATTCTTATTTAAGTGATGAAATGGAAGATATTACAGGTTCAATGGGTGCAACCACAATTACTAAAACGGATGCTCCTTCACCAATTATAGAATTAAAACCACCATCGGGTGGTGGGGGTGGTCTTAGTTTTAATTTTGATGATGATTTAATGGCTGATTCTAAACCTTCTAGTAATAATTTTAACAATGGTGGTAGCAATAATTATGGTAATGATGATGGAGGATATCAACAACCTCAGCAAAGCTTTAATCCATACCAACAAGATAAACCAATGTCAGTTGAAGATATGCAAAAGAAGAAATTTGACCTTCTTTGCAAACTTGAACGTCTTAAACGTAAAGGTGTTGTCATTCCTAGAACTTATACAATGAATTCTTCATATGATGAAATCAAATATGAATATGACCGTCTCCATAATGAACGTTTAATGGATAACTCCGTTAAAATGTATCGTCAAATGCTTGTTTCAGTCACAACAGGTATTGAATATCTTAACAATAAAGTAAATCCATTTGATGTTTATCTTGATGGTTGGTCTGACCAAGTTTATACCCAACAACATGATTATGATGAAGTTTTTGAAGAAATTTATGAAAAATATAAGGACAAGGGAAGTATGCCTCCTGAACTTCGTCTTCTTCTCAGTCTTGGTGGTAGTGCTTTAATGTATCATCTTTCGAATACAATGTTTAAGTCAGTTCTTCCTGGGGCACAAGACATTCTTCGTCAAAATCCAGATTTGATGAAACACATGCAACAAACCCTTCTCAATACTATGGCCCAACAAGGACCTACTGAAGCAGCTTTTGCTGGAATGATGGGTGGAGCAATGAATCAAAATGGTGGTGGATATGACCCTACATCAGGAGGTCCATCTGCTGGACCTAGAATGGCTCCACCACCTTCAAATATGCAAGGCGGTCGACGTCAAATGAGTGGACCTGATGGTTTAGATACTTTTCTAGATGATATTAATAGTCCTAAAAATGTTAACCTCTAAACACTTTTTTTAAAAAAAAGTGTTAACAAAAAATAACAAAAAATAAGAAAAATAACAAAAAATAATAATTTGATGCTTAAAAAAATTGTCTAATTTCTTTAGCATATATTTCTTTTTCTTTTAATTGTTCAGAACGATTATCATTTCTACCATCGTTACTGTATTCTGTTTTACTTTGGTTGTTGTTTGTTTGTTGGTTTGATTGTTGTTTTGTATTTTTGGAAGCTTCAATAATCTTTTGTCTATTAAATTTGTCAACAATTGTTTGAGCATAATGATATTCTTCTTTAGTTACATTCTTTTTAGGGTCTTTTGCACTTGGTAAAACACAATATTTACTATCTTCATGAAAAAGTCCAGACACTAATACAATAAAAACAGCAGTTGAAATCAATGATACTTTAATATCTCTTGTAGCAACAAAAACCACTGTAAATACTAATATTCTTCTTACAAAAACATTACTTAAAAAATCTTCATGAAATTGACTTAATTCCATAGATATATATCTAGAACCTAAATTTAAAAGTAACATCATAATTGCAACAAAATATTTACTGTTATTTAAAAAACCAATGCCTAAATCGATACCATCAATAAAACCACCAGTTAAGTTCATTATTTTAGGTTTTAGACCATGCCCATTTTCATCCAAATTAATTTGTTGATTATTTGGATTTAAATTTTGAATATTTTCTGTTGCCTTTTTAGCTATTTCCGCAACAGCATGGATTTCTTTCATTTTATTTGATTTTCTCCCCATTTTTGTTCTTTATTTTTGTTAAAGAAAAATTGTAAAAATAAATAAAACTAAAAACCAAAAAAGTTATAATCATAATATTTAGTTCATAGGATAAAATAATGTTCCGATTGCTTTATTTGAACCATTGTATGCTCTACAACTAGCTAATGGAGGACCATAAAATGTATCATGAAGGTCTTTTTCAAAATCATTATCATATCTGCATCCAGCAACATCATAAGGATTAACAGATGCAGCCTTCGTTTGAGGAACGGGTGGAGAATTTTGAAAATTTTCATATGGCGAATTATTGCTAAATGAAGGTTCGGATTGAGCGACTAGTTTAGCTAATTTAACTCGGTTATCTGAACGGTCACATCCACAGAAACCTTCTTCTATATCTTCTTCCATTTCACCTTCAAATTCCTCGGAACCTTCATCAGTACTCATAACTGTAATTTTTCTAGCTTTTTCTTCTAATTTGCTTTCTTCTTCAACATCTTCAAAAGATTCAGTCTTACTTGATTTATTTGTTCCCATTGTAGGTAATGGTTCCGCCCCTGCACTAGATGACATATTTGATTTTAATGTAAGATTTGTTGCTTTGCATTCATTTAATTCTTCTTCTAATTTTTTAATAGTTGTTTTATATCCTTCAACATCAGAAGGAAATTTAGCTTCCGAAGCCATGAATGTAGGAGCAGGTGTTGATGCACCAGCAATTTGAGGTCCAGAAGTAGCCATAGGAGTTTGCATCATTGGAGATGATGTAATCTTGGTTGCATTTGTCATAGCACTAGACACAGGTTGGTCTTCAAACTCTTCTTGAGTTTTAGGTGCTTTTAAAACCATATCAGCATCTTGAGCTCCAACAAATCCTTCACTAACTGCTACAGATGATTGTGTTTGAAGCATAATTGAAATAAATAATATCACTAATAATACACCACATAAAAAGCTATATGAACCGACTAAAACAGCAAATAACAATAATAATATTTGTCCAAACATATCATGAAATAATAATTCTAAACTGTCAGGTAATTTAAAATATTTAGGCACAGATAAAATAACAAATATAATTAAAACAGCACATATTGGTTCAAATGAAACTTGTTGAGATAATGTTTTCGATGACATTTTATAATGTAATAATAAATTTTATATTATAATAAGATATAATTTTTTCTTTTGAAAAAATAAATGGAAATTAATAAAAGAGATTTAAACGATGACGAAAATAAACTAGAACAACCTAATCAATCTTTTGTAACTAAAATTAAAAATAAATTTATTAGGAATTTGAAATTTCACTATAAATACATAATTTTATTAACTATTGTTCTATTTATAATATTGTTATTACCAAATAATAAAACTAAATGTAAATCGTTCAAAGGAGGTGCTTTTGAAAATGGAGTCCAAACCATGACAATGCTTACTGAAAAAATATTGGGATTTTATCTAGTATTAGGATTAATATTATTATTACCAATTATACCAGTTGTCGCATATGTTGGTTTAATCTTTATAATTCTTAAAGGTATTTTATCTAGAGTAAGTCAAACTTAAATATATTTTATTTTCTAGCAAAAATATAAATAATAAATAATAAATAAGTAAAAATGTCGTCAATAGAAACAAAAAATGATAAAAATGATAAAAAAGATATTGATGAATCAAAATCTTTTGGTAACAAAATAAAAAGAACACTGAATGATTTTTTCTATAATTTAAAATCATTCTTAAAAAAAAATATACCAGAATTAATTATTGTATTTATTTTAATACTAATAATAGTTCTTACACAATCATCAAATAAAACCAAATTATATCAATTAGGGGGCGATGACCCACAACCTCAACAACCTTCTGAATCTAGTATTAGAACTAAACAAATGGTTAATCAAATAGGTCAAAAAATAAGAAGCAATCAAACATTTCAAAATGTCTTAACTACGATTTATTCAGTATTAAATGCGGTCTATATATTTGGTGTTTTAATTTTTACTTTGGCTGTTGTTCCTGCCTTGCCATTATTTGGATTTATGTTCATTATATTTGTTATTTTACGAAATCGTGTAGCATCATTAAAAGCATTATAAAATTTTTATTAGAATTTAATTATTTCACCTGTTTTTATTAAATCTTCATAATTAATACCTGCTCTAGCTGGGTCTATTTCTTCTGGTAATAATCCAGCATTTATAGGGTCACCTTCATTAGTGTATTTAGCAATTGTTTTAAAATCATCGGTTGATAATAAATCAATATCAGCATTAAATTTTTGTTGTATTTCTTCAATGACTGCTTTTTCTAATGGGTCAATTAATCCTTCATCTTGATACATATTTAAACGTTTTTCTTGACTTTCTTTATTTTTTTTGGCATCATTCTCTTTATCTTGTTTTCTTTTTTTAATAGTATCATTATAATTTGATTCTATTTTTTCTAATTCATTATCATTTTCATTATCAGTAGAAGACATAAAATCAATGAATTTTTCTTTAAAAAGAGCCGATTGTAAAACTATTACAATGATTAAAATAATTATTCCAGCTTGTTTATTGTAAGGATAAATGATTAAAACACTAATTAAGAGAAATAATTTAAAATAATTATTAAATAAGATTGATTTTTTATCACCAATATGTTTTGATGCAAATAAAATAAATGAAGCAAAAATGATACCTAGAAATACATTTAAATATTGTCCAGTTAATAAGTTTTTCATTTCTATTTTACTTTATTATTTTTATTACTTTTATTACTTTTAAAGTGAGAAATTCTAGAATTATTTCTTTAGTATATAATAAAATTAAAGAAATTGTAAATGCCAGCAAGTTTATCAGAAGCTTTTGGACCTGATTACGATAATTATTCATCAACAAATACACAACAAAAAAAGAAAAAAAACAATAAAAATTCCGGTTATGGACGTCAAATTCCATCAAAAAAATATTTATCACATGAGCCAAAACAAGAAATTAATGTTGCAATTGATGGATATAATGGTAATATAGATGACATTAACAGTGATGACCAATTTTTAAAAATCGCTGGTAGCGAATATGGTCCAACTGATTATAATATTAAACCAACAGGGATTGATGAATATGCTTTTCAAATGAATAATATTAATATGATGAAGGATGTTCCACCTAATAAAAATATGGCCGGAAGAATATTAAATGCCCCTATCAATGATGTTTATACTGGTTCTGCTCCTAATGGAAGAAAATCTGATGTAGATGTTAATTTTATTAATGAAGAAGATTTTGAAGATTCAACACAAAAAACACAATCACAACAATCTGCTGAACTAGACCCTAGAATTAAAGAATTTAATGACAAACTAGATTTAATTCTTAATAAGTTAGGTCATTTTGATGAACCAGCCCAAGAAAACATACATGATATTATTCTTTTTGTCATATTTGGATGTTTTGTCATCTTCATATTAGATTCTATATATCGTGTTGGTAGAATGACATTTTAAATTTTATATTTCTAGCTTTCTAGCTGTCAATATATGATTATTTCTTTTCCTTTTTAATTTATAATATTTAGTTACTAACTCCAAAGTAATTGATTAGCTTTTTCATGTAATGAATTTAAGGAATTATTAGAATTATTTGAACCAGAATTATCATAAATTAAATTATTTTTAGGTTGATATTCCAGAGCACGTCTTCTAATTTCTTCAATTCTATTTGTTGCAGCTAAATTAGAAATCCCATTCATTATAGATGGTTGTTTTTTAGGTTTAATTAACCATGATATTAATAATAAATTTGGATGAGTATATCTAATATCAAAACCATTATCAGTTAGTTTTTTTGTTAAAAATATGATACAATTATTTACATCAAATAGTGGTAAACCATATACATAAATTGGCACACTAAAGAAACAGAACTTGTCATTACTAGTTTGACTAGTAAATTTAATTTTCTGATGAACCTTTTCTAGGATATTATTATATATATTAATTCGCATTTCTTCTTTTTTATCTTGTTCTCTATGAAGGTCATCAATATTTATCATTTTACTCATTTTATTTCTTTTATTTTACGTTTTATATTACTTTTATAGTTTTGTTATCAATAAAAGAAAAAAACTTATAAAAAAATTCCTATTCGTGAAAAACAAAGATAAAGAAAGAATAAATAAAGTAAGAAATAAAATAAGAAATTATAATTATAACAACTAGACTAACTAGAAATGGATGAAATACAAAAACAAATAAAACTTTTACAAGATAAATTAAAAGATTTTGTTAAAAAAGATAACACAATTAAGAATCTCGTTTTAAGTGGTGGTAGTTCAAAGGGATTTAGTTATGTAGGAGTTATTAAAGCATTAGAAGAATTTGGTATAATCAATACTTTAGAAGAAATTAGTGGAACATCAATAGGTTGTATATTTGGTTTATTTATTATTTTAAAATTCAATTCGGATGATTTAATCAATATTTTCATAAAAATGAATCTTAATTGGTTGCATAATATAAATTCTGATTCTATTTTACATTTAATAAATAAATATGGTTTAGATAATGGTTCTAATGCCGAAAAATTTATAGCATCATTTATTGAAGTTCGTTTTCCTTTAAAAACCCCTTTTGAAATAACATTTATGGATTTGTGGAAATATAATCCCATTAAATTTAATTTGATAGGAACTAAAGTTTATAGTGGAATTCTAGAATCAGAAACATATAATCATATTTTAACACCAAATATGTCTGTTCTTAAAGCACTTAGAATAACTTTTGCTATTCCACCTTTATTTAGTCCAATTGATGGTGATACATGTCATTTAGTAGATGGAGGTATTACTAATAATTACCCAATTGATTTATATCATGAAACTGTATTAGATAATACATTGGGTATATTATGTATGGAAAAAATAAAAAAAGAAAAATGTCAAAATGTTGTTGATATTTATAAAAGTATTGTTGGACATTTAGTAGCCAAAGATACATTAAAAAAAAAAGAAATTTATGCTGCTCAAACAGTTATAATAGAAGTTAATCTAGAATTGTATCAAATTTTTAATTTAACAGTTGAAGATAAAATTAATGTTATCAATCTAGGTTATCAATTAACAAAACAATTTTTATTATTAAAAAAATTTAATACATCTGAGAATAAGAATAATAAAGACATTGATAATAAAATAAATATCGATAGTTTTATCAATAAAATGGAATCAGTCATTGGTAAAAAGAATCAAATATCATAAAATAAAAAGCTAAAATAATTATGATTTACTTTTACATACTTTTGAGTTGGGCTTCAATCTCATCCATGGAATTACGTCCCTCAAGTTGTTTTGATTCTCCTGAGGATGAAAGAGCCATAAGTGTTGGGTATCCTTTAATACCTAATTTCTCAGCAGCTGGGGTATTACCGTTACTACATTCTTCCTTAACAAATCTAACTTTTTTACCATTTACTTCTTTGCCTTGGTTTTCAGCAACTATTTTTTTCCAAACTGGAGCATATTGTTTACAGTATCCACACCATTCATCCGCAGCAAATAAAGCAACAACAATTTCACCTTCAGCTGGTGTAACAGCATCTGATGTAAAATGTTCTTTCATCATGAGTTTAGCACTAGTCATTGTAGGACCAGTTGTAGGGGTGGAATTTTTATTGTAAACATACATAAAGTAGTAAGCTAAAGCTATAACAGCAATAGCAAAAACAATAACTAACATAACTGTAACAGATGTATCCATACACCCGCCTTTCATTTTCATTGATTTTTTCATTTTAAAAGATTTAAATTTATTTATTAAAAAGAAAAAAATTTAACGCAATATTTTAATAATCATATTTTCTTATTATTTTAACTTGCATATTTTTCAGTCCATAATTTAGCCGTTTTATTAAATGCATCACGATTGTTGTTATATTGGTCAGCAATTTCCGGTTCTAAAGGATCATTTGGATTAGGGTCTGATAATAAAGATGATATGGATAATAATAACTTAGGAACAGTTAAAGCTGGACTCCAATTACGATTTAAAACATCTAAACAGATAGCACCTGCTGTTTTTTCAATATTTGGATGATAAATTTTAGTTGAGAAATTAATTTTAGGAGGTTTAAATGGATATTCTGATGGAAATGTAATATTTAAATTAAAACAACCACCGGCATATGGTGTATCATCAGGACCTATTATAAATCCAGACCATTTATATAAATCATCTTCAATGGGTCCAGCACTACAATTTGTAGGAGGATCCTTAATTAATGAATCTAATTCTCTTTTAATTCTGTTTAATGCCATTCTTAATAAAAACTTAATTAGTTCTTTATGATTTTATAGGTTAATATTGTTTTATATTTTTTAGAATATAAAAATATTTAATATTATTATTACTAGATATTACATTATTATAATATGATTCTAGATATTGATTTAACATTAACACAAAAAATTAATAAACCAGCTGGTTTTACGATGAATCAAGTAATAAATAAATTTCAAGAGTCTATAAATATGAAAATAGAAAAGGTTTGTTTTGCTGGTCGGTTGGATCCTATGGCTAGAGGTGAAATTTTATTATTATTCAATGATGAATGTAAAAAAATAAATCATTATAAAAATTTAAATAAAACATATCAATTTGAAATAATTCTAGGTCTACAAACATTTAGTGATGATGCTTTAGGTATTATTAAAAAAATAGAAAAAATAAATTTGGATGCACTAGATTTAACAAAATTAAAAAATCTAATTCTAGATACATCACAACCTAGAACTTTTTTACAAAAATTTCATCATTATAGTTCAAAATGTTTTAATGGCAAACCTTTATGGTATTATGCTAAAAATAATATAGAAATAGAATCACCAACTCATGAAGTCTCTATTTATGATTTTAAAATATTTGATATTAAAACGTATAATTCTTTGGAATGGAAAAAAAACATAATTGACCAAATAAAAACTATTGATTCTAGCTGTGATTTTAATCAAAATTTTATAATAGACCAGTGGACTAATCTAGAAATGGATGATTTTATTTATTCAATTCCATGTGAAATAAAGGTTTCTAGTGGTTTTTATGTTCGTCAATTTGTTCATGATTTAATTAATATAACAAAAATACCATTATTAACATATGATATTAATCGAATCCAAATAACCTAATCAATTTCACTATGTCTGAAGAAAACATATTAGATGAGAATAATCCTCAATTAATTAAAGATAATAATAAAATTTTAAAACTCAGTAACTTTCTTTTTCCATATCAAAAAGGTATTGATAAAAGTAAATTATTGATTTATGATGTTTGTGTATACAGTATTACACAACCATTAGAAGCGAAAATAATAGCTCAAACAACTAGAGACCTATTTAATACTATTCAAAACATGGACTGTTATATTCATAATCAAAATAAACCTAGAATAAATCCATGTGATTTAATAATTACTGATACCACAGCTAATATTGGTGGTAATACTCTAGGTTTTAGTTTTGCTTTCAAAAAAATTAATAGTATTGAAATAAATTCCACATTATTTGAAGGTTTACAAAATAATTGTAAATTATACAAATGTAATAATATAGATTTTTATAATGAAGATTGTTTAAAAATTGTCCCCACTTTAAAACAAGATGTTATTTTTTTCGACCCTCCATGGGGTGGTCCATCTTATAAAAATCATCAAAGATTAGATTTATTTTTAGATAATAAAGATATTTTCGAGATTATTAAAGAATGGAAGGAAGAAAAACTAGCTAGAATTTATATTTTGAAAATTCCATTTAATTTTAATATTCAACCCTTTATTGATGAAAAAACCTTCGAAAATATCCATATTCAAAAATTAAAAAAATATAATGTAATTTATATTTACTAGTCTTCATTCATTTTTTCATTCATTTTTTCATTCATTTCTTGTTTTTTTATTATCTTTAATGACAGCATCTAGAACTAGATTAGATACTTCTTGTTCTACCATAAAATTAGACAAAGCTTGTATATCTTTGGGGAAACATGCACCCCCATATGAAATTTTACCATCATGACCGGGTATTAAAGTATGCATTGGATTAATCCAATCATTTTTTAACATCATATTTTTAACGTTATCATAATCTAGGTTCATTTTTTTACATAATAAAAAGATTTCAGTGAAGAATTGTATTTTCATTGCATAAAAACTATTACATCCTAGTTTAACTAGAGATGATTCTTCCGTTGTTGTTATTGAAATTAATGAATTTTTAAATAATCTTTTATAAAAATCATAAATTATATTAATAACATCAAATGACTGTTTTGTATATCCTAGAATTATATGTTTTTGATTTATAAAATCTTGAGCTGCAGTTCTAGCTGATAAGAATTCTGGATTGTGTATAATCTGTAATTTTTGATATTTATCATTTATTTCTCGACAATAATTAGGTAATACTGTTGATTTAATAAGAATAACACCTTTATAATCTTTTTCATGTAATAACATTATGGTATTATCTAGTTCTTTCATATCATATGTCGAAGTTAAATCATTGGTATTTTCCAAATTAGTTGGAAGACAAATAAATAAAATATCAGATTCTATCATTGTCTCAAAAGTATTAATATTTTTGTATTTATCATAAATGAAAATTTCATATTTAATATCATTATTATTAATGACATTTAACTCATTAATAGTAATAAAAAAATTATTAATTGCACTACCAACAAAACCTAAACCACAAATACCGATTTTAACCATAAAATAGTTGAAGTAAGTATTTTATTTATTTAAAACAAAATATAAAAAAAATAAAAATTAGACTTAAAAAATAAACTCATTGGCAACTTATACATATGATTCTCTAAATCCATCGGTATTTATACAAGAATCAACATCTATTTCTTGCTTTTCATTTTCATTAATGGATTCTGTATTAGATTCAAAACTAGTTTCAGTATTATTATCTTGATTATTCATATTCTCTATTGTTTTAAATATTTGATATTGCTTATCATTTTCTTTGTTTATAATTCTAGATTCATCAATTGTCTCGTATATACCATCTATAGCATCATTATTAATTTGACTATTTTCTGTTTCATTGTTTTTGTTCAAATATTTATCAAAATTATAAATTAAACTGGTAACTGATAGTTCGCTAGAACCAACTGATTTATCTGATATAGTGTCAGTTATTGTAGTATCTTTTGATAAAGTTCTTGTTTTACCCCATCTAATAATGTCCATATGAATCAAAGCATAGGCATAGGTCATTAAATTTATTAAACTTCCAATTGTTAAATATGTAATAAATGATAAATAGTAATAGAGAGTATTATTTAAAGATATTGGTCGAATAACAATAGGTATCAATAATGAATAAGTAAATGGAATTATCATAATAATCGATAAATATAACATTAATAATGGTGGATTTGTAAACAATACTTTAAGAAAATAAATTGTTGCAATAAAAATGAATGGTGATATAGTAAAAGTCATAATATTCGTGAATGCTGATATTCTTTCAAAAATATTAATTCCAGGTAAATATGTTAATAACATATCATTACAATTCGCACCTAAATTCCATCTTCTTCTTTGGGATGCAAATATAGCTATATTATTAGGGACATTTGTATAAGCAATTGCATTAATGTTTTGAACGGTTTTTACATATGGATACATAGACAACATTAAACATACATGATTTCTGTCTTCACTGGCATAAGACCGAATATGTTTAAAAATATTTTCAGTTGGTTTTGGTAAATAATTAAATGCATTTAATATACTTTCACCACATGTTTCTTCAGATACTCTTAATATCTGATTACAACCAGATAAACAACTAACCTTTTGTGTGATAAGAGATTGAGCATATCTTTTTAAACATTGAGAATACATATATTCACCATATTGATAAAGAGTAAATAACGAAAATTTATTCATGTCAGGATTAATATCTACATATCCAACACATCCAAACACATTTCTGTCAGATTCAATCCCTTTTATTAATTCGTTAGTGCAATTAATATCAAAAATTGTATCAGCATCAATACCAATAATATAATCTAGCTTTGTATAGAAAACTTTATTAAATAATTCTAATATACATCTAGATAAATCATTAGCTAAATACACACGGTCATTAAAAAAATTATTATAATAGTGACATAATCGACGGATAAGAACTAATGAATCACGTTTTCCAAAATTTTTTTCTTTAATTAGCAACAGATAATCAATATTTTTATATTTTCCAAAATATAATTTAAGATTGTTCTTATTTTTAATATTTTCCCATTGAGTGTCATATGATGTATCCCACATTTCATCGTATTTATTAGACCAAGTATCATATTGATATTCGATACCAACTTCAGTATTATTTAATATTTTTTTCAATATTCGGTCAGTTGTTTTGATATTACATTGACCTCTAACTTTACCGTCACAAACAATACATATCATTCTTTTATCATTTTCATTAACATTTTGATAAACCAAGGAATCTAATGTTTGACGTAATTCTTCTTCTGATTCATTATAACATGGCACAACATATATATAATTTTTAGGTGATATAGGCTTTTCTTTACTTGATTTTATTTTATTTATCAATTTATGTCCTAGAATCATAATAGAACTAATAGAATTAATAAAAGATTCTAATGCTAAAAAGGGGATAAAAAAATACCATTTATCACTATATTTAATAAAAGTAGAAGATAATAATGTATTTATACCGGCTATTAATGTTAATATAAAATATTTTTGATTTGTAATATTCATATTCTAGATAGTATTAAAAATTATAAATAGTAATTCAATGATTTTTTATATTTATTTTATTTCTAAATAATAAAAGATTGAAAGATGACATGTGAGGATTATTTATTAAATGAAGCATTTACAAATATTCAACCAAATAAACAAGGAAAAACAATGACAACTATGTTATTGAAAAAAAAATTAGCTTCACCATCTCCAACTAAATTATCAAAAAGTCTTCCTATCTTTTCGACATATAAAACATTAGATGAAAATATAATAGTTAAATTAATTCAACAATTTTATCCAATTGTGTATTTTCATAAAGATGAACCATATATGCCAATTGATTATGATAATTTATTAAATATTTCTTCATTATCTAAATTAAATTCTGACCATCATCTTATTGGTTCCATTTCAGCTAATACTCTTGAAGATAAAAAGAAATTATTATTAAATTCCAAGAATTATGAAATTTTAGTTGAAATTGATAGTTCAAAAAAATATCATAATCCTGTTGCTAAACAATTAATAACTAGAACTGATGGATTTTGGTATAATCAAACAACTAGAAGAATAACAATTGAATTAGCTTTTATATATATATTTTCATGGAATGGAACACTGGATTGGCATCCTTTTGATACTGAACAAATAATTGTTCGACTTTTTAGTGATGATGAAGGTAAAACATGGGATATTGCAAAAGTATATGGTAGTGCTCATGGTAAAGGAAAATGGTTTAGAAAATATAAATTTAACTGGTGGACAGATGAAAAAAACCCATCCTCTGATTTACCATATTTTGAAGGAAATCATCCAGTAATGTTTTCAGCTGTTGAATCTCATACTATGTATCCTTTACCTGAAACCTTCAAAAGAATATTTTTATTTGGGAGTGATTATGCTAGAAAAGATATACGATATACCCCATCAGAATTTGTTTTAATATATAAAGATAATGTTTATTCAATAACTGATAATACTAAACAACTAACAATTTCAAATAATTATAATTATTTTAAAAATAATTCTATTATTGGACAATATAAAATAAATAATCAACCATGGATTGGTTCAGAATTTTTTATGAAAAGAAAACTAAATGAGGTTCTTTATCTTAATTCTTATTATAAATTTCAAGGAGGAATAGATGATTTATTTACAGGGGATGATGCTATTATTAGTAAACCAATCAAATTAGTAATCAAAATAATAACTATAATTATATGGTCACTTGTGTTACTATTTTTAATATATTATACATTGAAAATTTATAAAGATAAAAAAATAATATTTAAGGCTCTTTACATATTAAGAAACCTACTAGCTTATATAGTATTTAGCTTCATAACATTCTTTATGTTCCTATTTATATTTATTATTAATGACTATTAATCTTCATCTGAATCTGGTTTTATAACCATATTTTTTTTTTTAAGTTCAGGTTTTGTTTCCAATGGTTTATTTACATTTATTTTTGGTGATTCATTATCGGAATTATCTAGAAAATCAATATCATTGATATTAAATTGAGTGTTTAATTTCTGAGAGGATTGTGTTTTAGGTTTTGTTTTTATTTTTGTATTTAACATTTTAGACTTTAATGTATCAAGAATTACTTCTTCTTTTTCATTTTCTTCTTCCGAATCAATAAAACATACATCATTAATATTAACATTAATATTATCCACGTTGTCATCAATTTTCAAATAATTTATATCATTTGAAAGATTAGCAGTTGTTAAATGAGAATCAAGTGTGGTTTGAGGTCTTTGTTTAACACCCAGTTTATATTCTAATTCATCCACACCATTTTTACGATAATGAACAACTAATCTCCAAAAATCTTCCAGTTCTTTTTTCATTGTATTAAAATATTCACGTTCTCTCTTTAAAAGAACTGTATTAAATTCTTCAATCCACCAAAATTTATAATTACCAGAATGATAAATTAAACTATCATTAATTTCTTTACTAATAGATTCCATCCATTTTTGAACTTCATCATTAGAAAGACCTAATGGACAATATTTGTATTTACTAGAATTTGAACCTTTTTCAAAATATTCATAAATAACACCCTTTTCTTTTCCAGAACTAGTTAAAGAATAAGAAACCTGTTCTAGTGATGCAGTAGTTTTATCTTTTGGTGAGTCCATTAAAAATTCAGTAATGTTAGCATAAACTCTAATATCACATTCAAGAAAATCACAATATTCTAGGTCACATACTTCTAATTGTAATTGGACCTGCATATAATATTCTAGTTTAGGAACCCCTGTAATAACACGTGAATAGGGACATTTAATTTCTAACATTCTACCATGATAATTAGGATTTGATTCTTTTGAAAAACAAATACCATCTGGTGATGCTGCTAAAAAATCTATTGTCATATGAGGAAGACATCCATATTCATTTACAGTAACCTTATTTTTTAATTCATATAATGAAACAGCGACAGATTCAAAACAAACACCATGTTGAATAGCCGGTTGTCCACCTAGGGAGAAGCTATCTCTTTGTTTAATATAATTTTCTAATGACATCGATTTTTGATAAACCAATTCTAATCGCGATTTATCCCCCTTTTCACCAATGGCTTTTGCTAAATCACTAGCTGTTAATCTTTCCCAACGAAATTGATACCATTCAGGACTTCTTTGTTCATGTTTATGATGTGAATCTAGAATCTTTAATTTTTTATCTATCTCATCAATATTTTGTTTTTCATATTCTGGAGGTTTATAAAAATATCTTTTTTTTAGATTGTCTTCAACCGCTTCAGCATAATTAATTTTCTTTTTAAATAATTCAAACTTTGGTAAAATTTCTTTTAAAGTCATTTCAACTAATTCGGCTAGATTTTTGATTAATCCAGGAGATGGTTTTATTAATTCATCAACATTAATATTACAATCACGAATTAAATGATTTAAATAAGATTCGAATGCATCATTGAATTTTAAAACTCTTTTTGACATTTATGATTTATTAACGATTATAATTTATAATAGAATATTGTTTTAAGCTAAAAGTAAAAATCAATTTCAGTTTTTTAATTATAGCTAATTACACCAAAAATAAAAAATTTAAAAGTTAAAAGTTAAAAGAATTGTTACTATCTAGTCAGTAACCTTTAGTTTAGAACGTATCTAAACACAATACTTTTATTTTATTTGAGACCGTAATCTACAAAATATATTATTATGTCAATAACTAACACAATAATATATATAGGTTTTAGAACATATCTAAACCTTATAAATTTTATTCTTTTTTAAGACCTTAATCTTAATACAAATACAGATACTAAGTATTCATCATCATATTCATTGTTTGATAATTTTAGCCCTTAATATATGTCAAAATCATGGAACATATCCATAATCAATAATGTGTTTATTTTTAATGAACTTATCATCAATAATGTAGATTTTATTTTCATAAAATACTACCCTAAGACTTTAGAACGTATCTATGTCTTTTGACATTATGTAATCAGTATTAACCTATTATCACATCATAAACATCAACTTTTTTTGGGCAACAAAAAGTATAATGATGTTCATAATGACTGATTTAACAGTTGAAAATAGTATTAACACCATGAAGAATGCCCAATTTAATATATGAAAATATTCTTATATTCAATTTTTTTTATATTCATATGAACCTCAACTCTTTAAAATACTGCTTGTGTAGCAATATTTCCTTGCATACCATCAAACATCCAATCATATTTGTTTCGTTGAGATAAAAGTTTATTTTGAGATGGATATTTTTGTGCAACAATTAATTGTGGTTCTGTAGCAGAATTATATGAATTATAACACCATGATGGTTTATCTGATGGTTTTAAGCCATTTTCTTCCTCAAACGTTAATGGAATACCATCTTCATCCCACCAATTACCATAATCTTGACATGGAAATGCTCTTAATTTCCAAAGCCCTTTTTCTTCTATACTTTTTGGTAAAATCCATGGACGACGATTAATGTCATTGAGATTGATTTCTTTTGGATTATCAAATTTGCTAGATTCTAGGGCTTCATTAAATGAAAATCTCATTGGCTTTTGGTCTTTTCCAGTCATTGATGGTGATAATAATAATAAATTATTATTGGGGTCCGGTTTAAAACTATTAGGCTCAGAATATTTAATAGCATTACTAAAATTAAGAGTGTTTACTTGAACATCATTAGTCTTTTTAAAAATGGTAATATCGGCAATTAAACGTCTATTAACATCATTAACATTTTTATGATTAATTTGATAAACAAAGAAATCTATTATATAACGTTTATTACCTTCTACATCCTTATCTTTTACCACATTTTCAAATTGTCCTAATTGATAATTCGTTAATAATTTTTGATTTATTTTTTTGATTAATAATTTTGTAATTTTAAAGATTTCTGGATTTAATTCTTGATTAATTAACCATGGAGGACTAATACTTGCTTTATATCTTTTTAAATATCTTTCATAATCATTAACAAAACCTTCTTTCGTATTATTAAATTGAAAATATGATATATATACAATCGAAAGAATTAAAAAAAATACAATAAGCAATGTTGCTATATTATCATTACACATGATATGTGTTTAATATCTTTACTTTACTTTAGTAATCACAAATAAAAATATAAAAAGTAAAATTATTAAACTGTAAAATTGAATCTAAAATTAATTAGAAAATATGAACATAAAATCATAAAATGACTACTCCTGTATGGGATGATTTATTAATTTCTTCCAAATCTTCAAAAAGTGTCAAAGATACATTAAATAGTATCAATTTAAATGATGAAAAATATATTGGTGTTATTCCGATTTATTGGAATTCATTAGGAATTATGCGTAAAAATGAAGAAAAAAGGAATTATGATAACCTAGATTTGAGTAAAATAGATTTATCATTAAATGATGATATTGAAAATATTTATACAACAAAAAGTAAAATTTTTATTGATAGAGGCTTCTTTTATCAAGAAAAAACAGATTCATCCAATAAGACTAATCAAAAATCATATCCAGTATATAAATTCCCAAACAATATCTCTTTTTCAATTCGTGAAATAACAACGAAAATTAATGAATGGTTATCAAATGATGGGTTTAATTGTAATGACATTGAAATTTTTAGAATTTATAAAATGGCTGGTTTTCATGTTTTTACAGTTTTATTAACACATAAACCACGACAAAATGAATTAAAAAATGATTGGAAACCAATGTTTGGTCTAGAATTACTTTCATTTCAAGATAAAGAAATTGTAAATTCGATTATGAAAATAAGTCAATCTAAATTTAATTCACAAGTTAATAATCATCATATTTCTAGTGATTGGACAACTGAAATGGATGGATATTTAACAGAATACTCGAAAATAATTCCATTCAAAGTAAAATGGACAGAAATCATTGCAACTTTAGCTAATTTAATTGATTCAGATGCTGAAAATAATTTACATTTATATTTTATTCCTAATATTTTAGATGAGACAACCACCAACTTATTTTTCCATCAAAATAAAAAACAAAAAAAGAAACATGATACTTAATGTATTAATCTTGTAAAGACATTTCAAATTTATCTAAATCGATATCTGAACCAGCATCAGAATTAATTTCTGATATTTCATCATTTAATTGTTCTGAAGGGTCAAAATCTTCTGGAACTAAAGTATTATTCTCTTTTTTTTCATTTTTATTTTTATTATTTTTTGTTAATATAGTATTTGATTTACCATCGTCATATGAAGTTTCATTATCTTTATTATCTCCATCAGCATCTTTGGTTGGAACTTTTTTATAAAATGATTCTAATAGTGATTTTATGCTATTTGAGTCATTTTCCAAGTCTTGACCTAGATAATTATACATGTAATAAATAGAGAATATATCTATTGCTAAAATAACCCAAAAATATGATTTGATATAATATGCAAATTGATTATTATAACTATTAATTAATCCATGTAATAAAATATATAATACTGTCCCATAAATAAATGTATTTAAATTTTTATTACTTAATGAATAATTTAAAACTGTTGAATTATAAATGACATAATAAAACATCTTTTAATTCTTTTTATGATATGTTTATATTTAAAACGAATAATTAAAACGTACATTTATTTTTTTTTATTTTAATATAATAAAGTGCAACAAAAAATAGGAAAAATGAATTATAATTTATTGGAAATTAGTTTTATAACAAGTGTATTTTTAATATTAATATTACTAGTTTATTTTTTTCATTATAATAATTATCAAATCATAAAAAAAAAAGAAAATACATCGATTGAAGGTTTTACCAATGATAATAGTAATATTCATAATGAGAAAACACAAAATAACAACGACAAGATAGCTTTTTGTTTTTTAACAATGGGGGATATTCATCAATTAAATATTTGGAAGGACTTTTTACAAGGTCATGAAAATGAATATAATATTTATATACATCCAAAAGATTCCTTAAAAGTTTCAAATTCTTTTAAAAAATATATAATAAAAAGAAATATTAATACTAAATGGGGAGATATCAGTTTAGTTAATGCAACATTAGAATTATTTCGCGAAGCTTATAAAGATTCAAAAAATAAATTCTTCATATTAGTATCAGATAGTTGTATACCATTATATAATTTTGATTATATATATAATTATTTAATTTCAACTGATAGTAACATTTGTCCAATCAATTATTTTGAACCCCCTAAATTAAAATATAGATACACTGCATTAAAAGACGTTTCTTTTATACCTTATAAAAAATTTCAAAAAACTAGTCAATGGTGTGTAATTAAAAGAGATACCGTCGAATTTTTAATTGACCAAGATAATAATTACACAGATTTATACACTAATATGTTCGCACCAGATGAACATTATTTTATTAATATGTTTGATAAATTTCATATTAAATATCTTAATAATAGAGTTACATTTGATAACTGGGAGGAAGAAAGTGAAAGCTCTAAGCATCGCCCTTTACCAAAAACATATTTATCTGTTTCTAGAAAAGATATTAATAAAGCTCGTAATGAAGGGTGTTTATTCTTTCGTAAAGTTTGTCCAGAAACACATATAGATATACATTATTTATTTAATACATACACTTCAGAATAACCAAATCATTATTTATATTCCAGCCAAAATGATGCTAAACACCAATCTTTATTTTCCTCTTTCCATTTTTTTATGTTTTCTATAAATTTATTATAATTTTCAGATAAAAAATCTTCTGTAACATCTTCCCAACAATTTACAATAACAATAGGTAAATTTTTATAAAAATCATCTAATTTAGATGTTTTAACTATTGGAATAGTATTACAATAAAGTGATTCATATATTCTATTAGAATCTATACCTGACCCCTCTGGAGAAAGAAGATATTTAGATTCTGCTAATCTTTTATAAAATATCTCTGGAGCCATTTTTGTTTCTTTTGTTATCCAATTAAAATTTGAATAATAATTAAAACAATTTTTGCTTTCAACTGAAGTAGTATTATCAAAATTCATATATATTAATATCTTTTTTCCAGGAGGATTTTTCATCAAATTAGAAAAAAATATATGCGGGTTATATTTGTTATCAACAAACCCTATTGGAATTTTATGAATTTTATCATTTTCAAAATTACAATTAATTGGATATATTTTAATAATGTATTCATTTATTAGTTTTAAATGTTCAGCAGTAAAAGATTTTTCAGAATTATGGGTTATCAAATTAAATTGATTTATCGGTTTAGATAGTGTCTTTACAAATTCATGAAAGTAATCAAGATTTAAAAAAACATAATCACCTTCTTTTAAATCATTATCTATAAATTTGCATGTATATCGATGACAATATGCATATTTACATAATTTATGAAACTCAAATCCAGATACTAAAAATGACATTATTAAGTAATAATTAATTATTCGTCTTATATTTTATTTTCTGATTCGATTCAATTTATTATTACGATTATTTTTCTTTTTTTGTTTGCTATTAGCAATCACATTATTAGTTCCACCTTCATTAATTCCAATGTCATTAATATCATTATTTATTAAATCAACTGGTTGCTCTTCACACGAAAAGGTTTCTTGATTTTCATTTTCATTATCATTAATTATAGATTTCTCAAAATCTAATAATTCAGCTTCTGAAAGTTCTAAATTTTGATTATCATTTGTAATTTCTATTTCTATATTTTTTTTTTCAGATTCAGATATATCTAGAATATCATTTTCTAGATGTATAGAAGTATTAACAAGTTCATCATTTTTGCTATTCTCTATAACACTATCATTTAATTGATTTATGTTATTAATAGTTGTTTCAATATATCCTTGTTCTAGGTCTGTTTTATACGATTCTATATGTTGCTTATCATCATTATATTCATTGGCATTTGATACACTTTCTTCTTTCTCTTGATAAACTTCTTCTTCTATTACCTTTGGTCCCATATCCCCTTTGGGTCCTTGATGCCCTTCATCTCCTTTGGGTCCTTGTGGTCCTTCATCTCCTTTGGGTCCTTGAGGCCCTATATCACCTTTGGGTCCTTGAAGCCCTATATCTCCTTTGGGTCCTTGAAGCCCTATATCTCCTTTGGGTCCTTGTGGTCCTTCATCTCCTTTGGGTCCTTGTAGCCCTATATCTCCTTTGGGTCCTTGAAACCCTATATCTCCTTTGGGTCCTTGAAGCCCTATATCTCCTTTGGGTCCTTGTGGTCCTTCATCCCCCTTGGGTCCTTTTAATTTATCAAAATTATTTATAATAGAAGTAAATTTTTCTAAAATTAATTCTAATATATTTTCTTGCGATTCTAGTTGTTCTTCATGTTTATCTAGAATTTCAATGATTTTATTTAACTTTGACAATATTTTGTCATTTGATGCAGTAGCTAAAATTTTTTCCATTTTGATTTTTGAATATTATTGATAAAGTTAAATTATTAATTGAACGGAAAGATATAAAATTTAGCTATATTATTAATATTTAATTATAGAATATAAAAATGACTAGCATAAATAAAAACTATTATGAAATATTAGGGATTACAAGAAATTCTAGTCAAAATGAAATTAAAAAAAGCTATTTCCATTTAGCTTTAAAATATCATCCAGATAGAAATAGACATCTAGATAATGATGAATATCAAGAAAATGAAGAAAAATTTAAAGAAATAACATTAGCATTTAAAACTTTATACGACCCAATAGAAAGAGAGAAATATAATCAAATATTAGATTCTAAAACCCCTCAACGAAGTTATATATTTTATTCGTTTTACTCTGATAAAAACAAAAAATTACATTTCACGATTAGTTCATTTCTAGTTAATGTTCTCAATAAATTATTTACAGAAGAACAAATTCAAACTGGTAAGGATTTTTTTACTATTCTAAAAAATTTTATTCATTTTTCTCAAAATGATAAATATCACCAAAACGTATCTGAATTGGTAAAAAATTTTAAAAATTTTTATCAAGAAAAAAATAACAAAAGAGAAATTAAGAAATCTTGTAATCTAGAACAAAATACATATAAAATTATGCCTTGTTTAAATGAAAATAAAGTTCAAGAAGATATGACTATCAAAGATGTAGAAAAATATAGCAAAAAAAATACTTCATCATCAAAATCACCATTAATTTATAATGTATCTGTTTCTTTAGATGATATATACAATAAAGTTTCTAAAGAATTAAATGTAGCTAGATTAAGAAAATGTCATTTATGTCTTGGCAATGGTTATTTAGGTTATGGTATTCATATGTCTTTATGTCATGTTTGTAAAGGATTGATGAAATTAGTTGACCATAAGGTATTTCCAATAAATATTAATGAAAAATGTATTATATTCAAAGATGAAGGTAGTGAAGACGAAAATGGTAATTTAAATGATTTGATAATAAATATTCATCCGAAGCCAAACATTACATTTAGAATTGCAAATGATTATGATTTAATTCTAAATGAAAAAATTAATTTAATGGATTTTTATACAGAAATAAATATAAATTTTACACATCTAGATGCTAAAGAATATGTAATAACTTGTTCTAATAATGAAAATGTAATCAATAAAATGGAAATAAAAATACCAAATCTAGGGCTTCCTAAGTCTTTTAATGAAGATGAAAGAGGTGATTTAATAATTAAATTATCTGTTATATTACCTAATTTATCTAAAGAAGATGTTACTAAAATAACTGATTTAAATATTTTTTCAAAGACTAAGACTAATCATAACCTAGAATATGATACAACTAATAAATACAAAATAAAAATCTAAGCTAGGCTATTTTATTTTTCTGAGTTTTATATTTTTTCGTAAAAATAAATCAAATAATATATATTTTCAAAACAAAAATGGAAGGAATAGAAATAGAAAACAAAACATCAAAAACTAAATTATTATGGATTAGTGATTCCCCTAATAATCGAAATAGTCTAGGTAGAATCACCAGAGAAATATGTCCATTATTAAAAAAAACACATGATATTAAAGTTTTTGGAATTGGTAATGACAATTATCAAAATCTAGGTTATGAAGTAATTGATTCTTTTGATGCAGAAACAGGTGTCATGGGATTACAAAAGGTCGTAAATCTAGTTAATACATGGTGTCCTGACATTATTATAATATTAAATGAACCAGTAATTATAGCACAATATGCTTCTATAATCAAAAAGAACATTAATCCTAATCTAGGATTACCTAAACTGATAGGATATTTTTATATTGATTGTGAACATATTAGAGATGATTTAATTGCTTTATTAGATGAAAATTTATCAGCTGGTATTATTATGAGTGAATTCTCTAAATTTCAATTAATAAATGGATTTAATAAACCTTTAATTGTTGCACCACTCGGTTTTAATCATAAACAATTTAAAATAATAGATACAAAGGAAGCTAAATATATTCTGGGTATAGATTCTGATACTTTTGTATTTTTTTCTGGAATAAGTAATCAACCTAATAAAAGATTAGATATAACTATCCGAAGTTATGTTAATTTTTTAGCCGCAAATAAAAATAAAAAAATATTATTACTATTGAATTGTTGTGTTGATGATATTGGATTAGATATACCAAAATTATTCAAAACTTTGTGTGATAAAGCTGGAATTACTAATTGGGATAGATATATTAAATTAACTTCACAATGGGGTGTTAAACCAAATTTTAATGATGAAGATATGAGTATTTTATATTCTGCAAGTGATGTTGGATTATGTTCTAGTATGGGTGAATCATGGGGGTTAGTAAATTTTGAACATGGAGGATTTGGTAAACCACAAATAATACCGGGGTTCTCGACAATAAGTGAAATTTTAACAGAAGGTATTATAAGAATAATTCCTAATGATTTTTTTGTTTATCCAACTCATAATCTAGGACAGGGTAAAATAATAAATCATGAAGACTTAACTCATGCAATGGAAATTTATTATAATGATGAAAAATTAAGAATAATGAATGGAGTTAATATAAAAAAAAATGTGCTACAATACTCATGGTTATCTACAACTAATAAAATACTAGAATTATTAAATTATTTATCAACTAATTAATCTTTAATCTTTAATCATTATTTTTCTATTAATAATAGTAATAGAATAAACAAAGAAGTTACTAGAATGAGTAACAAAGAAAATATTAATTTTGAAAATTATATTAAACTTCTTAATATTATTCGGACCAATAAGAAACTTCCAGATACATATTTTAGTAATCCAGATGAAAAACGAGAAGATAAAAAAAATATTATCACAACACCATATGAAATAAATATTGATAATAATGTATACAAATATTCATTTTTTAAACAAACACAAACCCCTAGTTTTAATATTTTTGATGAATTAGGTAAATATGTAACTTCTATAATCTCTAGGTCTAAATCTGTTGATAGTATTTATACATTATTTTCTGAAAAAGTTAGTAAGAAATTTAAAGAAAACAATATTTCTGATAATGATTTTATAGCTTATGTCAAAGGTAGTTTAATTTTTAGAAATAAAATTGATAAATTTCTTGCTAAAATAAATAATCAAAAAATAAATAATCTTCTTAAAAATACAATATGTTTTAATAAAAATTATTGTTCTAATCCTATTTTAAATGAAAGTGATTTTGATGTTAATGTAATAATATTTAATAATCATTTTAAATCTAGAGAAAGTATAAAAAATATAGTTCTAAATACTTTAATTGAAATAAAAGAAGAACTAGATAATTCGATAATATATCAAAAATGGATAGAAACATTAAATAAAAGTATTTATGATTCTATTTTAGAATCAATAAATGATACAGATGAAAATGAAATAGTAGATTCATCAATTAAAAGTATTTTAACTAAATCAATTCTAGATAGATCTTTATCTAAAAAAAAAATCAATAAAAAGTTTAATAAGAAAAGAATAAATAAACAAACATTAAAAAATCAACGAAATCAAAGAAACCAAAGAAATCAAAGAAATAAAAAAACCTTAAAAAGGGTGGTAAAACAAAATGGCGGTGATAATGAAGAATCAACAAGCACAAATGAATTAGAGGATCGTTCAATGGATGAATTATTAGTTAAAAGAAAATTAAGATTTGCAAATTATGATAAAATGATTGAATTATTAAAGACTGTTGAACAAACTAGAACATCCTTTTATATCAATAATTTAAAAAATATAAATTATTCTTTCCAAACAGACATTCTAAACTTTAATCATTTAGACAAGCAATTTAAAAATGTAAATCTAAAAAAAACCCAATCATTTATTACAATGAATGAAAATATTAATATGCTTTTGAAGAAAAAAAATTTCGAAAGAAATATTCATTTTGATTTATATAGATTAAAATTAAACTTTAGTTTTTTTATGCAATATACAAATAGTAATGTTTTTAAGAAAAATATCGGTGGTGAAGTGATTGATATTAGTTTTCCATATACTGACAACGCCTATTTCAGTAAAGAAGGAGATTATTATGAAGAAAAAATTATGGTAAGTAAAGATTATGCTGGATTACATGAATTTAATGGATGGGGTATTTTAAATGATTTAGTAGAAACTATTGAGATAGAATCAATTAATATTAGTAAACCACATAAATTTGAAAAACGTATAAATCGTTTTATATTTATTCGCTTTTTAGAATATTGGTTACGTATTCCTTTTAGATTAAATTTAACATTAAGCGAAAGAACATTCTTTATTTATAATAATTTCATTAAATTATATGGAACAAATTTTAATACATTCTTTAATAAAACAAGTTTTAGAGATTTTGAATTTCAACGTATTCAAAAATGCCTGATGGATAATCAAAATATAGATATTTTTAGATTATACAGAAAATTTTTAAGACAAGAACCATATCAAACATTATTTAAACTAACTAGAAAAGAACTTGATGATGCAATTGGATTAAATCCAGATGATTTAAAATCATTAAAGACATTATTAACAAAACATAGAGATTTGTATTCAATATTCTTTGATTTTAAAATATAATAAAATAAAAAAGAAAATGAATGATTTTAATAAAAATTGAAATAAGTTTTTGTTGTTTTTTATTATACAAGTAATATAATTCTTTATATTTAGATATGTCTTTTGAAGAATTGCTAATAACTGAAAAATATATCAATAAATTACGAAATATTAATGGTCATGAAAAACATAATTATGACGAAATATATTATCAAGTAATATCAAAATATATTTTTAACAAATCAATTAAACTTAATAATACTCAAGAACCTATCATTTTATCTGATTCTTATTTTTCAAAATTTAGATTGAATGAAGATTTACCCTTTATTATTAAAACTGAATTAGAACATGAATTAATGGATGTTGATTATTTAAATCAGAAAACAATTAATGACAAAATCAAAGAAATAAAAAAATCTTATTTAGAAGAATTAGTAGCTGAAGAAAAAATTCGTTCTAAGTTAAATGATGGAGAAATCTTTGAACGTAATACAATTTTATTGGAACAATTTAAAAAACAATTTGGATATGACCCATTTTTACAAAAATCAAAAAAATCTGATGTTTTAGATATTCAAATATCAGATAATGAGTCAGATAATGAGTTAACAGTAATTAAATCAAAAAAGAAAATGGTTAAAAAAGAAGCATTTGATAACCATCAAATAATTAATGATGAAATGAGTCAAACGAAGAATGATTTGGATATAGAAGAAGCTCAACCAGAGCTAAATTCTGAAGTTAAGAATAAAATAGATAATAAACAAGAGGGGATTCCTAGTTTAGAGATTTTAAATAATATTATTGAAGTATTAAACATGGATTTTAATAATATTATTGGTGACATAATTGATAAAGATAATCGACTTCCATATGTTATCAATAATAAAGAAAAATGTCGTAAACCTAGAATGACGAAAAAGGCTAAAGAAGAAGAAATGAAAAAACAACAAGAACTTGAAGCTCTGATTGCTAATCAAACTTCAGACCAAGAAATAATCAAAGGATATATCATATTAGCCAATAAATTATCTGATTCTGACATTAAATTACCGAAAAATAAAGATAATTTGGAAAATGGTGTTAAAGCTGCATTACAATTAGCACAACATTATGATAGTGGTGAAAAATTAATTAGTTCTGGTATTAAAGCAAATATGATTTATATTTTCTTAATTAAGAAATTTAATGTTCCTGATGCTATGTATATGTTAGGACAAAATCTATTGGTTGGTAATTTTATAGTAAAAAATTTCTTACATGGGGCTAAATTAATTAAAGTAGCTGCTGAAAAGTATAAACATAAAAATGCTATCATTAAATTAAAATCAATGACCAAGGTTGATGTTGCTAGTCGAACAACAACTGAAGAACACAAACAAAAAAATGGTAAATATCACATGCAACAAAATGATTCGGATGACTCTGATTAAAAATAATAAAATTAAGTATTTTAGAACATTAATGAATATACTCTATTTCTATTTTTTTTTATAATAAAAAAAATTGATTTAAACAAAAAAAATTGAATCATTAAAAGTTTAAAGCTTTTATATTTTATAAAATATAGAATTTATAATTAAAGAGACAATTTGGAATGCTTGTTACGATTGAAGGAAATATTGGTTCTGGTAAATCAACCATCATTAATTATTTACGTAATTTAAAATCAGATGACATTGTTTTTGTCGATGAACCAGTTTCAGAATGGTTAAGCATAACACATGAAGGAAAAAATGCCCTTGAGGTATTTTATGAAAATCAAAAAGAAAATTCTTTCTGGTTTCAAATTCTAGCATATATTACTAGACTTCGTAATCTTTTAAATACTTTAGAAAACCATCCAGAAAAAATTATTATTTGTGAGAGAAGTATTTACACAGATAAATATGTATTCGCAAAAATGCTTTATGAATCGGGGAATATTAATGAAATGGAATGGAAAACATATTCTTACTGGTTTGATACATTCAAAAACAAAACACAATTAGATTTAATCCTTTATGTTAATACCGAACCTTCCGAATGTTATAATCGCATTCTTAAACGTAATCGTCCAGAAGAAATTAATAAAATTAGTCATGAATACTTGATCATGTGTCATAACAAACACCTAGAATGGTTTGCTGACACAAATAATACAACCAAAATTATACATATTGACGGTCATAACTCAGTTGATGAAGTAATGCAATATGTTAAAAATATTACAAATCAACTAATTAATGAAAAAAATCAATAAAACCTTAATTATTTGATTTTGTTTTTTATTTTTTTTTTTATGATTAGTATTATAAAATTAATACTAGAATGAATAAAGATTATGATAAACTAATTAAAAAATTAGAACAATGTCCTCTTGTAACTTGTGGAGTTAAAGGTAATAAACACATAGATAAAGAAACATATCATTATGACCAAGATGTTATTTATAGAAAATTTATTAAAGATATTGCGACAGGTAAACTTAATAATGCTGAAGAAATTATAAACTTAGCAAAATTATTAAACAATAAAGTTGTAAAAAAAGATATTGGATTATGGTATGCTTAAAGATTTTTTTATGTTTTTTGGTAACGCTTTTTCTTAAAAAGTGTTTAGAATGAACAATTCGTATTTAATGGATTTTTAAAACAACGTTTGAATTTACGTTTGTCTTCTTTTTCTAATTTAGTATAACTACTACCAAAATCTTTTAATTGACCTGTGATAACAGCAACGACATGATTATTTTTATTATCATTATTCCCTAAAAGATTTAAAGGATGATATGGTCCCATAAGTGTAGGGACAGATGTTGGAATTTCTGTCGGGACTGATGTTGGAACATCGGTTGATTTAGTATGATGTTTTTTATAAAAATAAACACCTAGACCAATTGCAATAACGAATAATAAAATTAAACCACCTACAATTAGATATTTGGTTATTGAAGAAACTTCTTTTGAATTTATACTATTAACTGATGAATTCACAGAAGGTGTAACATTAGCTGCGAATGAATTTGAATTAGTATAATTACCGCCTTTTAATTTTTTAACCATTGCTAAACTAGAATAGTTTTACTATTAAACAAGAAAAGATAAAAAACAAAGACTAAAATAAATCAATCAAAAACTTAAAATCATTAATTAAAAAGTTGATAAATGTTTTCTTATTTTTTATCAGTTGAATTATTCAATTTCAACTTTAGGAATGTTGGCTAATTTAACTGTATCTTCTTGAATATTATCAATATCGAATGCAAAGCCAACACCTTCTTGACAATAATCAGGAACATTCATATACTTATCAACAATTTGTTTAACATCTGGCTTTTCTTCAGCTTGTTTTTGAGGACGTTTCTTTAGTTCTTCAGCCATCATCTTTTCATCTAACAAGAATGTAGGGAACCCTGTTCCAGCAGGAGCAATTTGTCCCATCATGATATTCGCAGAAACACCATCCATGTTATCAACTTTGCCATAAATACCAGCATTAATAAGTTGGTCAATTGTTTCTTCAAAAGAGGATTTAGCTAAAGGTCCAGCATTGCCACGATTAATACCATGACGGTCAATTGGCATAATATAACCTTTGTTGGTCATAAAATCAGCCAATAAACCAACGTGACGATAATTGACAGTTGGAATTAAACGAGCAAATTCACGATAAATGATGTTACGAGCAGCTTCAATACCAAAAATTTCACAGACTTCAATCACATCATTTGAAATTGTTCTAGTTATGTCAATATGGTCTTGAATTAAAACTTCTTCTAGATTGGTTCCAGTAGTTACTAGAATCCATTCATCATCGGGAACAAAAATATTACCTTCTTCGTGTTTACTATCAAAGTTAAGAACATCAGGAACTTTCAATTCTTTAACATAATCCTTAACTTTTTCCATAACAACATGGCTAATATTAGGGACACCTTTAATAATTGTTGAAATAAATTTCTGTTCAAATTCTTTAATTTTCATAATATCTTTGTCAGCATTATTCGAATCGCTTTCAAATTCAAGTTTAAGACGCATAATAAGTTCGCCCGAAGTGTCATCAGTATAAATACAATTAATGTTACTAAAGTTTTGTTGAATAATTAGATAAAGGTCATTCATGTTGATATGACGTTCCATCATCTTATTACGATTGAATTTGATACGTAGAATCCAGGGATTATCTTCTTTAATTTGGTCATTAATTTCACCAAAAATCTTGTAAATATCAATAATTGATTTATCAGCATCAATATCAGTATTCATATTATTGTCTAAATAAAGACTAATTGAACTGACAATATCACCAATTGAAGTTAATTCTAGGTTATTACGAATATTAAATACCTTAGGTTTATCATGACGATATTCTTCATCAAGATATACGATAATTTGTGGAGTCTTGATTTTCTTTGAGTTGGCCATTAATTCTTTGAGACGAGCTACACCACCAGTAGTAACAGCAGAAGCTTTACCAGCAGTATGGAAAGTATTAAGTGTCAATTGAGTCGAAACTTCACCAATACTTTGTGCCGCGAGTGGACCAACCATTTCACCTGGATTAATACGAGTTTGTTGATATTTAGAACGGATAAATTCCATCATATATGTCAAAGCAGTTCTGTTAAAACGATGACGGAAGATTAATTCTTTTGGACACATATAAAATGCAATCAGTGTTTTCATAATTTGATTATGTTGATTGTGAATATGCATGTCATCTAATAATTTAGAAATTGCATCTTCGACTTCAAATGGTGAAAGGTCCGAACGAGCATTAGCTGCTTCTTTAGTATGAAGCCCGAATTTGGTTTTAACATTTGTAATCAAACGTTCAATATGAATTGGTGACGTAATGTTGGTAGTATATTTATTAAGTAGAATATTAGTTACCATATGGTCACGAACACTTACAAGATTTTTAAAATGTCCATTAAGACGTTCCTTCCAATCTTTATATTTTTTCATTGATTTAACAGCAGCATCTTTCATATAAAGTTCCCATTTTTCATGAGGAGCTAAACGATAGTTTTCAGCAAGAGTTTCAAAAGGCATATAGATGAACTTAAGAGACTGACCTTTTTCAAGAAGACCAGAACCATTAATACCATCTTCTCCATAAAGGAATTGATAAATATCACCAGTAGCACTGCGAACAGTGTAGTCATAATGAACTTTCATATCTTCGAGGGCTTTCATTAACCGACGTTGAATATAACCAGATTCGGCAGTTTTAACGGCAGTATCAATAAGACCTTCACGACCACCCATAGCATGAAAGAAGAACTCTTGAGGGGTTAAACCATCAATAAAAGAGTTAGCAACAAAGCCTTTAGGGAGTAGACCATCATCATATTTGTAATAATGAGGAAGTGAACGAGTTTTGTCAGTAAAACCAAGTGCAATACGTTTAGCATCGACGTTTTGTTGACCAACAATACCTGTCATTTGTCCAAAATGGAAAGGTGTGCCTTTAGAACCAGAGCTAATAGCTTGGAGCATACGATTATTTTTAGCTGTAATTACAACAAGATTTTCAATATCACGATGCACTTGTTGACCAATAGCACCAATTTTAGCTTCAAATGCAGCAGCATTGTTTGCAAAACTAAGGTCCCCGAAGGTTCCTTGATGAATTTCATGATAAAGGTCATTAGCCTGGTTAAATCCTTTGTCAACAATTTTACGAATTACTTTCTTAACACGAGGATCAACGATTAAATCGCCAACGCCTACACTATAACCTTCATGGATTAAATAAGCAGTAATCAAGAATTGAAGATTGTTAAGATAATCTTTAGCGGCTTTAGCACCATAATCATTGTAGATAATATGAAGAATCATACCAGAATATTTTTTATCAACTTGACCAGTAATAAACTGACCTTGAACGATTTCTAATGGATTATTTTCATCACTAACTTTAATATTAATTGGAGGAACAATTAAAGATACGGCTTGATGACCAGACCAAAATCGTTTTGTTCCGTCTTTGCCTTCAATGGTTGGTTCAGGTAATTCGCCATTAAAGGTTGATACTTTAGACATTAATGAAAGCATTTCACGACGGTTGAATTTAATCCCTTTACCTGTAATTTTGTAATAACCGATAAGGGAATCTTGCACTGGATAAATAATTGGTGAACAATTACCAGCACTAATAATTTGTTTAGGAATAGCTGCAATTTGACGCAACTCAACAGCACTCTGTAAAGATTGTGGCACATGCATATTCATTTCATCACCATCGAAATCAGCATTATATGGGTTACATACTGTAACGTTCAAACGAAAGGTTGAATGGTCCATAATTACTGCTTTATGAGCCATCATGCTCATTTTGTGTAGCGAAGGTTGACGATTGAAAAGCACTGGGTCACCATCCATCAAATGACGATGGACAATATCACCTTCTTCAAGGTTATCAGCAATTTCTTTTAACATCTTAGCATTATCACAGAATTCAAGAGTGAATGTTTTACCATCAGTCTTTTTCTTAATCTTTTTAACACCAGGATAATTATTCGAACCATTCAAAATTAATTTGTAAAGTTTATGATAATTATATTTATTTACTTTTTCAGGAAATGAAAGGTTTGTCGCAATTTTAATTGGCACACCAAGTTGGTCAATGCTAATATTAGGGTCAGGTGTAATAACACTACGGGCTGAATAGTCAACACGTTTACCCATCAAATTACCACGAACACGACCTTCCTTACTATGAAGACGTTGTTTATAAGTCCGAAGAGGACGATTACTAGCACGAGTTACAGCAGTTTTACTACCGGATTCGTTATCAATCAAAGTCGCAATATGAAATTGAAGACAGAGAAAGTAATAACCAATAGTGTCTTTAGAACTTCCGCTATGAATCTTTTTCTTAAGAATATTATTATATTTGATAATATCAATATATTTATGAGTTAAATCGTCTTCCATACGTTGATTATTGTATTGTCGAACCGAAGGACGAACAGCCGGTGGTGAAACTGGAATAACATTAGAAATCAACCAATGAGGTAGACACCAATTTTCAGAGAAACCAAAAGCATAACAATCTTCACGAGGAATTTCTTTAAATAAATTCATAATCATTTCTGGAGTTAAATTGAGTTTACGTTCTTCTTTATCTTTCTTTTCACCCTTGCCTACTTTCCATTCGGCAATAATTTTAAATTCAACTTTTTGATATTTAGATGGTTGAACCATACCACAACCATGAGGGTTGCCTAGGATATCACCTTCTGATTCACGACCACATAATTTGCGTTTAGATGCTAAATCAGTCATTTCCATAAAAAGCTGTTGATAATCATCACCACAGTTTTTAATAATAGATTTTACATGAGGATGATTAATATCAATCAAAGATTTATTACAAAATAGACAAAATGATTTTAAAAGACGTAAAATAATATACATATATTGAAATTGAAAAACTGGTTTGACTAGTTCAATATGACCTGGATGCCCTGGGCAAAATGTGCGGTCAAGGTGACAAGTTTTACATAATTTGCCACGGTCAATAACACCCATTCTAGGGTCAAATAAACCTCCTGTAGTAGGGTCACCATTATTTTCATAAAGTGTTGTTTTATGAACACATGCGACTGAACGTTTAATTGTTTCTTCTGGACTTAAAATACCAAATTCCACACGAATAATCTTGCGGATTTTAGGAGTATAGTCTAATTCACGGTAAATCGACATTATAATCTTTAATATATTGAGAGGTTTTTTTTATCTAGATTTTAATAATCAAATAAATTTTATACTTATTCGAATTCGTTTCAATTTTTTAATCTTCATTTTTAATTTCATCTTTTTTATTTTCTTTTTATTTTCTTTTCATTTCTAGATACATGATTTTTATAATTTTTTAATTTAAAAAAATTGAATTAATTAATAAAATAAAATGGTTTAAAATTATCCTCGATTTTAAATTAAAAGAACAATAATATCATGAGAATTTCATTACCCCCTAATCAACCACCGAAAGACGATAAAAAGAAGAAGACTACATCTAAAAAGACTACAAAATCTTCAGTAACAAATGACACACCTATTATTTTAAATCAAAAACCCCAAGAAGCTTCACCGGTTTTAAATGAAACAACAACACCACCTATTAAACCACTTTCATCTATAACCCCTAAAAATACACATGATAAATGGGGGGAATTTCTTGATAAATTAGAAAAAAAATATCAAACTGTAAATCCAGGAGAAATTTTAAATATGAATACTCCATCTAAATCAACCGTAGAAAATGGTAATAACGATAATAGTAATACTGAAAAATCATCTATTAAATTAAATATTTCAGAAATAATTAATCAACAAACTGAAAATAAAGATAATAATGATAAATCTGGTATTTCAACACCTTCCACGTCAGAAAATGATGAAGATTATATTCCTGAAGAGTGTGAATGTGATGAACAAGGATTATGCAATTATTGTCAATTAGAAGAAGATGATGATGAAGATGATGATGAAGACGAAGAAGAAGATGTAGATACAGAAGAAGAAATCGAAAGGTTTAATAAATTACTTGAATCATATCTTCCTCCGGTTAGTGGTTCAAATGCAATCCCTGTTTCTGATAATAAAACAAAATCAGGTGATTTAAAAGAAGCCCCAGCCAATTTAGCAGATTTATTAAGCATGTTTAGTTCATTTCAAGGTCAAAATAATGCAAATACTAATCAGTCAGGTAAGGCCAGTGTTGTTCTAGTAATGCCATCATTGAATAGTGAACCAGGTTTTGGAGGACTATTGAATAAATTAAGCAGTGCACGGAAACGTGGTCCAAATTCATCTGAAACTAATGACCTTAAACGTCAAAAAATGGATGCTATTGACCGCGAATATAAATCATTCTTAACAAGCAAAGATAAAGATGAATATGAATATTTTTGTGGTCTTGAATTAGAAGAAAAAACTAACATCCTAGAACAGGAAAAAATTGTTAAAGAATTAAGCAGTAATAAATTACCTCTGCGTCTCAAGGTTATTACATCATCACTGCCTCCCCAAATCAAGGGTGAAGTTATCCGTAAACTAGCTTCTAGTAAATGCGGTTTTAGCGGTAATCCCAAAATGATGGATTGGATTGAGCATATTATGCGAGTTCCATGGAATATCTTTTATCCGATGCCAATTTCGATTAATGATAACGTTGATAAAGTAGCTCAATATATGACATCTATTTATGCTCGTATGGACCAAGCTGTTTTTGGTCACAATGAAACTAAATGTCATATTATGCAAATTATTGGTAAATGGATTACTAATCCTTCAGCTGTTGGTAATTGTCTAGCTCTTCAAGGACCTATGGGTGTTGGTAAAACAACTCTAGTTAAAGAAGGTCTAGCACCTGCATTAGGACGCCCTTTTAATTTCATTTCACTTGGTGGAGCGACTGATTCATCATTCCTAGATGGTCATAGTTTTACATATGAAGGTTCTATTCCTGGACAAATTGTTGAAGTAGTTCAACGTTCTAAATGTATGAACCCTATTATTTACTTCGATGAATTGGATAAAATTAGTAAGTCTCACCGTGGTGAGGAAATTGCCAATCTTTTGATTCATATTACAGACACCCAACAAAATGATAAATTCCATGATAAATATTTTGGTAATATTGATATTGATTTATCGAAGGTCTTCTTTGTCTTTTCATACAATCATGATGAAAATGTGCATCCTATCCTTCGTGACCGTCTTCAAATTGTTCGTGTTAAAGGATACAATCCAGAACAAAAATGCAAAATCTCAATTGAATATATGTTTCCTCGATTCTGTAAAGATGTTGGATTTAAAGAAGGCGAACTTAAAATATCGGATGATGTTATCAATTATTTGATTAATAGTTATGCGGAGAAGGAAGAAGGTGTTCGTAATCTCGGACGTTGTTTAGAAACAATGGTAAATCGTCTAAATATGCTTCGTCTAGTCCAGCGTTGCGATGTTAAAGAGACTAGTGAGTTTTTAGATAAATTACCATTTGCGGCTAAGAAAATTCCGCTGATTACGAATGATTTCTTAATCACCCGCGAAATTGTTGAAAATATTTTGGAACGTCCAAAAGTAGAGACCTTCCATCATATGTATCTTTAAAAATTAAAAGAGTAATGGATATCATGTATCTAGAATAATATTTTTTTATTCATCGACCTTAGCAGCAATTCTTTCTCTAACTTTTAAAGCCTCTCTTTGTAAAAGATATGTAGCTCTATTAATTTTCATAGCATCCATTAATTTTTTTAATCTAGATTTTCTAGTTGACCATGACCAATCTGTATCAGATTTTCTAAAAAAGAATAAATCTCCATTTATAACTGTTTGATTTTGAGAAAATTTATTTTGTTCTTCCATATTTAATTTTCTTCCTAAACATTCTTCGACATATGTTATCGGTGTTTTAGATTTTTCAAATTTATTTATAATTATATAAATATAATCAGATGATTTAAATTCTAATGATAATGGATTATTATCCTTTGAATCTTGATTATCATCTTCTGTTGCTTGTGTTAAAGACACTAATCCTTGAGGTGTTATCTTAGAAGAACCAATTAAAAAGGATGTTGTGTTAATGTTATCCTTTAATTTGGCTTTTATCTGACCTGTAATATCATATAAAACATAACCATTTAGTTTACTTAATGCTGCTGTAAATCTAGCTTCTCTAGTTAAATCTGTCATTGAATCATCTTGGGCTTCAGATGATTGTTTTTTTAATTCTTCCTCTTTTTTTGAACTTAATTTTTGACCAGTTAATTTTATTGATAATTTTTTCATTGCTATACAATCTTTCCAATCAATAAATTTATAAAATTGTAATAAATTATATATTTTACCACTTCTAATTCCATTCCATCTTTCATTAACATCATCCCAGTCAGGCCAATTTGGAATATCACAACCACCTTTTAATTTTTTAAAGGAAATACCCTTCCCCCCTTTATTGATTGACTTTTTTGTTTTCTTTTTTGGTTTTTTTGTTATATTTATTTTAGATTTTCTTTTTTTAGAAAGAGTATTTCTAGATATATCTCTATCTAGAACATGAGTTTTCTTTTTTGTTTTTAACATTAAATACTATCTATTTAATTTATAAAAAAGATAAAAATAGAAAATGATTAAAGGTTCAATTCAACATTAATACCTTGTTTTTTAGCCACAGCAGCCGCATTTATTTTCTTTAACATTTCTTGAGTTGGTGTTCTATGTTTTTCTTCCATTGTTTTACGATTTTGTCTTAAAGCATCTTTGAGTAAATCCATCTTTGCTTTACGTTTTCTAGGACGAAAAGCGCCATCTTCTTTTTCATAGAAAAATATTTCTTTATTTTCTTTTATGATTTCAAGATATAATTCATCACGAAAATGAATGATATATTGTGTTGGTGGAGGTTCCATCATATCATCCGGAGATTGCTCAAAAACGATAGCTTGTCTTTCTTTATCTATTGCTACATTACCAATTAAAAAGGATGGTGAACGTTTTTTTATCTGAATACCAGTCACATCATATAAAACATAACCAACAAATATATCATTCAACATTCTTTCTGCAATTGGTAAAAATTTAAACTTCTTACTTCTTTTATAGTTTAATTTTAAGTTATTACCAAACCGTTTTAATCTATAACAATCCCAATACTCAATAAATTTATAAAATTGTAATAAATTATATATTTTACCACTTTTAATACCATTCCAATGTTCATAAACACCATCTAAATTAGGAACTAATGGTAAATCACAACCACCATTTTGTTTTTTTAATGTTTTGTATGAAGATTTAGCTTTATTAACATCTTTTTTTACAGATAGACCAATTTTTTTACCATTTTTTAATGTTACTTTATAATTTTGTTTTACTAGTTTTTTCTTTGTTTCCTTTTTCTTTGTTTCCATATTATTTTTTTATTTAAATAAAAGAAAAAACTTTTAATCTTAACAAAAAACACAAACATATCTATTCTAGTTATCACTTTTATCATCTTTTGTATAAATTTTTATTTTTATAAAAAAACATGACACTAGTATTATACCTAGAATACCACCTATAAGATAATATATAGTTGTAGAATTTAATGAGTTATTTGAAACATTTTTAACTATCTTTTTGGTTGGTTCCAAAAGATGTAATTTCTTTACTATTTCATCATTTAATAATACCATTGTTAACTTTACTATTTTAGAAGAAAAAATTAGAATTACTGTTGACCTTTACGATAAAAAAGTTTAACATACTTTATTAATGGCTTTCTTTCATTTTCACACCATAATAAAACTAAACTAGGAATTAATACACCTAGAATACCATTTTTAATTAGTTTTTTAAGTTTTAATTTATTTGAAGGGTTAGATGTAACTAGAACAAGATAATTTACACCAAACAAAATACATAAACCTAGAATTATAAAAAGCCATTTCGTAATGTCTTTTTTTGCAACATAACAACTAGTTACAATAAAAGCACCAAATAAAAATATGATAATATTAAATAACTTATCATCTAGATTCTGTTTATTTTTATCTTTATTATCACCATCTAATATAATCGCACCCACTAAAATTAGTAATAAAATAAAATAATGACCTAAATTATATTCTACAATTATCGATAATATTAAAATAGTTACTAAAAGCAATATTAATTTTATTGGAAGTGAGTCACTATTACAAAATTCCTGTTTGATATCTGTAAAATTATTATATTTCAATAATGCTAGAAATAATAAACTAATATAAGGAATATCATTCAAACTAATTTCCATTTTTTAAGAAATATTTGATGTTTTTGATATTTGAATTTATTATTCATAAAGAAAAATCAAAAAATAGATAGAGTAATAATTATTTAATATTCATTTCCAGGTGTAGAGTTGCCTCCTCTACCAGCAATCATTTTACGTTGAGTTTCTGTAGTGCAAACGCATCCACCATCACATGAATATGTTGCTGGACAACATTCAGGACGACATTGATTATTTGTAAACATGAACATTCTACGAGGAGCATCTTTTCCTTCATCAACTTTTGGATAATATGCTGATACTAAATCATCAGTTATTGGAATATCTTCTCCAACAGGTGAAGTTAAGAATGGTGATTTAATTAAAGGAAGATTTGATGGGGGATGTCTCCATTTGTCAGCACGGTTTGGTTCACTATCTGGTTGAAATAATTTATCACCATCTAAAGATGACATTCTACTTGATTGCATATTATACATTCTAGGCATACCTAGACCATCACCCTGCTTAATTATTTTTTCATCACATGCACCACTTACATATTTTATTGGAGCATAATTAGGAAAATTTACGAATCCTTCGTGGTTTTGATTACTAATCATTGTTCCAACAACTAGAACAATTAATAAAAGCATAGCATAAATAAGTTCAGTTAAATCACGGTTTGATTCCATGAAGATTATAACTAATATAAGGATTATACCTAAAAGACAAATCATTTTTAATTCTTTTATTATCTACATGAGATTTTTTAATTTAAATAATTATTAAAATTTATCAATTTAACTTAAATAAAAGTCAATATTTATTTTATTAATAAATTAAAAATGAATAATTTTTCTAATAATTATTATTATGAACATCAAAATAATGATTCTTCAAATTATAATGGTTTAATAATCACAACTGGATTATTTAGTTGGACTATTTGGAAATTATATTCTGATAATGTTTTTAGACGACAGGCCATTGAAGGATACTTTAAAACAGTTGACATTGTTTATAATAAATTTTATGAAATTTGGTATGATGATAAAATTAGACATGAAATGTTAGATAAAATTAATGTAACTGATGAACATTATCATAACCAATTTGATGAAGATGATTTAAGCAATCATGAACATACAAAAAGTCTATTTGATTTCTTTTTTAGACCGCTAGAATTACACACCATGAAAATTAAAGATAAAAAATATTATAGAATTGGTCCAGATAGCGACTTTACATTAGAACATGTTTTAGATTGCCCATGGTTAGCAGCATCAATTGAAATCACATCTAAAAACAATCAAATTATGTCAATTGATATTACAGATAAATTAAAAGAGCTTTGGCTTCATGGAAATAAAATTCCAATTCATATTGAATATTATGATTTCTGGATTTGTGATTTTATTACACAAAATAATCTTCTAACATTTCCTTTTAAAAATGATAAAAATAATATGTCAAAAAGGGATATTAAGGAAATTAAACTTAGCATCATTAATGAAGCTGGCGATTTAATCGAATATTCTGATGTTTTAATTGAACCTAGAAGAGAAATTACCCGTATTGTTCATTTACCAAAAATAACATTATCTGAGCAAATCGATGAATCAAACCAAGAAACTGAAGATACAGAACACGACTCTGATGATATTATAACAACAGATGAAGAATTAGTTAAAATAGAAAAAGAAAAAGAAGAACTAGAAACAACAGAAGAACTAGAAGAAAAAGAAGAACTAGAAACAACAGAAGAAATAGAAACAAAAGAAGAATTAGAAGAAAAAGCTGTTGAAAATATAACTAAAGATGAGTATATAGTCAAAACACAAGAAGAAAATAAAGTAGATGATACTGATGATAATTCTTGGCAAAGTCAAATAGATTAAGTATTGATTTTTATTTTACTATTTTTTAAATTATTTTTTATAAGGATAAAACATAAAGAAATTTTTATTATCTCATTATAAGTTATTCTATTACAACGATGACAAATAAATTTTCAGAATTATATATTTCTGAGTCTGAAGATGAAATTCAAGAACAAGAAATTAAAGAACCTGAAGAAACTAAACCATTAAATCATTTATTAAATCGTAAATGGAATTTATGGTATCACGACCCAAATAATCCGGTTTATACATTAGATAGCTATATTAATTTAGGTGTTATTGATTCAATTGAGTCATTTTGGCACTATTTTTATCAATTAAAACTTACACAATTGCAAAATGGTATGTTCTTTTTAATGTTGAATGGTATTCTTCCAACATGGGAAGATAACCTTAACGGAGGATTTTGGTCTTTTAAAATCGATAAAAAAGAAATCGCCCAAGCTTGGACTAAATTATCAATTCATCTACTTTCTGATAACTTTGTCGAAAATTATGATGATGACATTACAAAGAAAAATGAATTAAATGATGAAATTATTGGGATTTCGATTTCACCAAAAAAAACATTCTCAATTCTTAAAGTTTGGATTAACAATGATAAAGTGCATAATGAAATAAAACTTAATCATGATTTACCGTATATTAATAATGAAGACCCTATTTATCGGTCTCATATTGAAACAAAAGAAAAAGAAGATGCACTTGCTAAAGCATCCGCTTAAAATTCTATTTTTTAATTTTGATATTTTTTTGATATTTTAATTGAATGGTAATTAAAATTTAAACTAGAGAAAAAAAAGAAAAAAAAAGAAAAATGAATGAATAATGAAAAGTATAAAAATTACTTTTTAATCATCCTTTGGTTTAGGTGCTAGACAGAGTTTAATATCACCAATTGAACCAATTTTGTAAACAATTGTAAGAGGAAGGTCATTTTGAAGATGAACGTGGATGACTTCGCAAAGTTTGCTGCATTTGGTGAAAAGAATCAGATATTTGAGACTAAATACACCCTCGATAATCTTTTCTGGATTTTCGTTACGCGTAAACACCAGACCATCATCGCTTTGACCAATAGTTGTTGTTTGGTCTACTGTGTCACCTTCACAGCTCAGCGTAAGTTGCGAATCTACACACTTAATTTCAATATTTTCTGACCATTCTGACATAAAACGACAAATCTTATGGAATGTATCAGCTGGAATCATTACTACAGATTTATATTCAATATCGGGAAGTTTACGTTCTTGTTTTGTAGCATCCATCAAATTAAGATAATAACGGGTCTTAATTTTACGACTTTCGTTAGTAATAAAGATACCCAGACGATTACTATCTTCTTCATGTGTAAGTGTCAGAATATCATCTTTTTCAATAATACGAATTAATTGATAGAAAATCTTCATATTAACACCAATTGCAATTGGTTTCTTGCAATAATATTTTTCAAGTTTATCAGCATTAATACGAACATGAACTGCTAGAACACGACCTTTATCAAGTGTAAAAATACGAAGACCATGAGCATCAAACTCAAAAGTTGCGTCTTCAACAATTTCTTTTAAGGCTTCAAATAAATTTTTTATTTGAGAAACATTTATAGTCTCAAAAATTACATCCATTTTAGGAGCAACAGGGGCAGCTTTTTGAACAGCAGTTGACATTTTATTACGAAAAAATAATTTGAACTTTTTAGATGTATTAGATGATATAACAATTTCTTAAATTTATTTCATTCAATTTTTAATTATTGTTTTTATTTTTGTTTTGTTTTTCTAATTCTTTTTTTTGTTTATTTTGCATCATAATACCGTAACAACATTACTGCAACAATGATTAATAGAAGAAATACATATGTTAGTTCTTTAAACTCATCATATTTATAGAGTAAATAAGCACACAAACATAAAATGAATGCTGCTACTAATAATAAATAATCATATTGTTGTAACTCAGCCATATTTTTATTTACTTTTATTTTATAGAAACAAAAAAACTTTGAGATATTAGAGATATAATGAAACTAAATAAAATACGATTGCAAATAATAAAGATTGGATAATTAAGATATCAAATGCTCTAGGAACATATGGAATAAAGAATTCAGCTGTTTGAGGTGATGCAACTAAATAAAAGACTAAAGTAAATAATAAACATCTCAATGCTAATTCGCGGTCAACGCTAAACCCCTCGATATTTGAATTTTCTTTCGAATATTGATACGCCATGTAAGAATCTTTAATATTAATAAAAGATTATTTTAAATAAAATAATAAAATTGAATATATATAAATAAATCCGTGAATTTTATTATTTAAAGAAACAAATCAAACATGACATTACAATTTTATAAAAATCCAGATTTATTAGAAGTTGGAGTCGATGAAGTTGCTAGAGGATGTCTTCTAGGTAGAGTTTATGCTGCCGCTGTTATTTGGCCACATGAAGCTCCACAAGACAGTGAATATTATCCTCCTATTCGCGATTCTAAAAAATTAACACCAAAAAAAAGGGAAAAACTCAAAAATTTTATTGAAGCTAATGCTATCGCTTTTGGTGTAGCTTATGCAACAACTGATGAAATTGATAAACTTAATATTTTAGGTGCTGCACAATTAGCTATGCATCGAGCCCTAGAAGAAGTTCGACGTAAAATTGATTTTGACCATATTCTAGTTGATGGAAATTATTTCAAACCATATATTACTTATACTTATGAAACTATTGAAAAAGGAGATGATAAATTTTATTCCATCGCAGCCGCTAGTATTCTAGCTAAAGTATATCATGATGAATATATCAAAGAATTAGTTAAAGATTATCCTGATTTAGAAAAATATGGTATTGAAAGCAATATGGGATATGGTGCATCTAAACATATGACAGCTCTTAAAGAACTTGGTAATACTCAATTTCATCGATTAAGTTTTAATCCATGTTGTAATATTGTAAAAAAAAATAATATTCAAAAAAAATAATGTTCATAAAATAAAAAAAGCATTTATAATTTAAACCAGTGTATCATTTTTCTTTTTGATTGATGTAATAGTTTTCAAAATTTAAAATGGTATAAAATCACTAGTTTTATTTATACAAACTATATTACAGTATTGGTAATGATCATTGAAATCTGTAATAATTTGTGTTCCTTTATTAGTTAAATATGAAAATTTATGAAATCCATTTTGTTCTAAAAAATCTTTTACATCTATTAATTTGACATTATTATCTAAAAATGTTCCACCATATTCAAATTGTATTATTTTAATATTTTTTAGAAAGTCACCAAATCCTTTTAACACATTCAATTCATATCCTTCTGTATCTATTTTAAGAAAATCTATATTTGTTATGTTTTGGTTAAGCACATAGTCTTTCCCTTTTTTTATATGTAATAATTTTTTATTAGAATCATCACTAATCTTACAACTATTTATTCTATCATAGAATGATTCATATCTCGGATAATAATAAATTTCTTTGTTTTCATCACCTAATCCAAAATTATTGAAATAAGAAGTTTTATTTAAGTTTTTTTGATTTTTTAAATTTTGAATAAATTCATTTACTGGGTCAAAGTAATGAACTTCCCCACAAAAAGAAACAAATTCACTATCTGAACGACATCCAACATCAAAAATAACTTTTATTTTATCTTGTATGTTCATAAAGAATTTTTTTTCCCCATTTTTTTTAGGATCGCAATTATTAAACATTATTTAAATAATTTAAATTATAATAATATTTAATAATTATAATAATTAACGTAATTTTTCCCAATTTTTAATACCCTAAAGTGTTTCAATGTTCATCATTTTAATTATCTTAAAGTTCATTTAAAAAAGTAATATTCTCATTGTCATTATGACGAACATTGAGATATGTTAAGGTAGTTAAATGTATAAAAAAATATAGACGTGATAGACTATAATTAAACTTAATAAGTGTTTAAGAACGCTGATAAAAGGTATAAAAAATATAATAACTAAAAATGGGATTAGTCAATCAACCTAGAATTCATTTTAACGATTACTTTTTTATTGGACTCTTTCAAATTAAAAAAAATGTATGGTCTTAGTGCTCAGTGGCGTAGCGCTTGGGAGCCGGTTCATCGTCGTCGTCCTCGTCTTCATCGTCGTCCTCGTCGTCCTCGTCGTCGTTGGCACGGTGCTTGCGAGACTCCGCACGGAGCTTGGCCAGGCCAGCGAGAACCCCACAGGCGGTAAGCTCCAGCATGGTCCGCACCATGTAGTTGCGAAACTCGCGGTAAACTTCGACATGACCGACGCGGTCGGAGACGATTGCCAGGATGCCCAAGTTCTGAGAGCCAGAGTTCAGCATGTGCGCGAGGTATGACTTGTTGGCCTCAGTGTTGCGGATAACCTCCGCCACCTGGACCCAGTCCCCGCGCTTAGGGATACGTCCCTTTTTGCCGTTGACCATCATAACCTCGCGAGCGATAAAACTGCACGGGGTGTCACCAAGGTCGGTTGTTTTCAAGATGCAGTTCTGTTGAAGCACCTGCTCAGTGACCTCGAGACTGGAAATGAACGACAGCTCGATAGTTTTGCCGGGGGTAAAGACAGCACCACCAGAGACACCAGTGACCATGCCTATGAAGCTCCATTTTGTGCCCTCCTTCGACTTGAAATCGAGCGAGACTTTCACCACGCTAGCAGGGGAATCGGAGCGAAATGTCACAACCTTACCAGGTTTGAATGCCATTGTGGTCGAGAAAATAATAAATATAAATGATTGATATTTAAAACAATTTTTTTATATAATTATATCTAATTCATGCCATTTTATAAAAAAATTACAAAATCTTATTTCTTGTTCAGAACTTCAATAGCCATGTTAATATATGCATTAGCGCACTCAATTTGTTCACGATACATTTCAGAACGTTCATATTGATGTGATTGATATGGATTTTTAATTGTCGGATAAACAAATTGTGGCATACCAGGTAATTTGCTAAAAGTTAAAGCAATTCGAATCTGTTGACTGGCAGCCCAAGCTGGGGTAATCAATGAAGGGGGTTTAACAGCAGACTTGCGTTTTTTTTTAGCGGATGGTTCCATATCTTTCACATCCTCACTATTTTCAAGAGTGTCTGCAGCAGCTAACAAAGCATCAACACCTCTGTAAAATACAGGCCTAGGAAGAGCTTGAGGTTGATCAGGAATCGGAGGAGTAACATCTAAGGTAGCTGGAATTGGAATACCTACAGGAAGGTTTGGATAGGTCAATGATTCAAGAATTGGCACTCCACGAATCTTATTTTTTCCCTTTATGGCTTGGATAAACCTAACCCAATTCGCTTTAATCCATGCATCAAAATACTTTGAAGGGATACCATTAAATTGAAGATTGAAAAATTTGAAGATTTCTTGATTTTTATGTATGAGATATACATACTTCTTTTGGTCAACTGTTAATTCAGACCATTTTTTATCATTAATCAGAAGATGGCTTAGTTTAAGAGCCAAAAAATTACTAATTTTTGTTTTCTCAATAAAAGTTGTTATCATCCATGAAAATGGTTTTATTACGTATGGAATATTAAATCCAATCGCTAAAAACGTTACTTTAGGAATTTCAATCGAACTATCAAATTGTTGCATTCGGTTTCTAAGTTCATCATTACTTAATTTTTCTTTTGTGCAATCAATAAGACCACAGCATAAACAAATCTTTCCTTTGCAACTAAAACAAGTTGTTACATTGTTACTCGTAAAAATGATTGGCATGGAACAATTGGGACAACGCCCAAATAAACCAAGGTGAGTGATGAAAGGGACAATTGCCCCGGTTGAGTTCATTGCATAATACGTGTTGTCATAATGAATAAAGATACGTGTGCAACAATATTCACCTTGACCGTATGGTGGAGTATTAATGAAATTAAAGGCTGAAAATGGTGACTCTACTTTCACAAAATTAGAGGCAGCCATAATCTTACCATAAGCTCCGGTAAATTCTAAATCTTCCGGAATTGGTAATTTCTGAAATGGTGTAGCCTTACCGATATCAATTTTGTTTAAAATTTTCAATGCAGACAAATTACCGATAACTGTTTCATCATCCAAAGGGAGTAGATTAAAAGAATCAGAATTGATAAGTTTACCAAACATCGTAGGTGTCATAATATGTTGACATTCTTTGATTGGGCATTTTTTTATACCATTTACAGAAAGAATGGCTTTGATGCAATCATTACAGTATTCATGTTTACACCCATCTGGGTTCTCGTTAATTGAATGAACGATGGCATCTTTTTTACATAAAGAACAATCACTAATGATTAATGTGTCTGGTTCAGTCATCGAAAAATGTTTAATATAAATGTATTTTCCTTTCATAATAACAATTAATTTCAATTTTTTTAATTATTATATCTTTAAAAATAGCTTTTTTTTGAAGATTGTTGAGTTTAAAATATAATCAAAAAATCATGTTCTAGATTAAAGTTATATAAACATTTTATTTTTATTAATATTTATAGCAAAAATAATGACTTATCTCAAAGCTTTGGAATTATATCCAAATAACAAAGAAGAAAGAAGAAAAGTGTTGAATGAATCTTTTAAAAAAACAATAATTAATATTAAACGTTTTATCAAATGTAATGAAATTGATATAAAAAAAACATCGATGACTTATGTTTTTGAACATATTAAAGATTTACTTATAAATGTTATTGCACTGTATGTTCCAACAGAAGAAAAACAGTATATTGAAACCAAAAAATTTGATGATTTTAATTATCGTAAAAAATTATTTGAATTATTAGTTGAACTAGATTACAAATCAATTATGATATGGATATTCTTTCATTTTAATTATTACAAATTAGAAAATCTTAATGAACAAAGAAAACAATTAATGGAAAATTTTGAATTATTTTATAATCATTTACCTGTCCAAAGTTATTTTAAAGATATTAATGAATTATACCAATCTTGTGCTTTAAGTAATCCATTATTTTCAATTTCATATCAAAATCGTAACAATAGACCTATCCTAGAAGCGTATTGTAAATTATTGAGAAAAATTTGTCCAGATTTAAATTATAATGCTGTTAAACCCGGTAGAATTATCAATTCAAAACTCAAAGTATGTTTTTTTTCGGAATATTTAACAATGGATTCGTCGGTTTTAAGAGATAGAATGGGAATTATTAGTAATTTATCAAAAAATAAATTTGACATTTATTATATGGGATTTACAAAACAAGAAAAAATTAAAGGGGTTTTAAGTCAAACTTTATTAAAAATTATGCCTGATAAATATATTTCATTGCCAGATAATATTATAGAAGCTAGAAAAACAATCGAAACATACAATTTTGATATTATTGTTTATTGCGAATTAGGAATGTTAATGAAACCATTATATTTATCCTATGCTAGACTGGCGCCATTACAAATTACAACTTGGGGACATTCAGAAACTTCAGGTATTGACACTATTGATTATTACGTTTCTAGTAAATTATTTGATATTGAAGAAGAACAATCAAAAGAACATTATTCAGAAAAATTATATTTAATGAACAGCTTATCTACATATTATTATCAACCATCTAAAATTCTATTACCTCCGAATCATGTTTATAAATCAAGAAAAGATTATAAATTAGATGATAATATGAATATTTATGGATGTATTCAATCTGCTTTTAAAATTTCGGAAGATTTTGAAAAAATATTAGATGGAATATTAAAAGCTGATTCAAATGCTAGAATACTTATGTCATACAATAAACCATATTGTAAAAGTCAAATACAAAGAATAATAAATAGAGTTGGAGAAAAAGATTTTAAGAGAATTATGTTTCTTCCTTCTCTAGATATCATCAATTATATGAATTTAATTAATTTAACTGATGTTATTCTAGACCCATACCCATTTGGAGGATGTAATACAAGTTTCGAGGCTTTTGATTTAGATATTCCAGTTGTTACTATGCCAACAAAATATCTAAACGGAAGATTTACTTTTGGAATGTATAAAAAAATGGGCTTCATTGATATGATAGCTGATTCTCCCCAAACATATATTAAAATTGCGGTTAAAACTGCAACTGATAAATCATGGAAATCAATGATTAAAGAAAAAATTAATAAAAATAAACATTTAATATTTCAGGAAAAATTAGCAATTACTGAATGGTCAGACTTTTTATTTAACACATACAAAAAAGATGTTCTAGGTGTTCTCTAGTGCTATAAAAGTTTTTTATTTTTAATTTTTTCTTATTTATGATGTAAAAGAAATATAGATTACAACTAGAATTTAATCATGTCAGATTCATTACAAATTTTAATTTTATTAATTCTGATAAATGTAGCATTGTGTTCATATTATTATTTATTATATCAAGATTCTTATATGAAAAAAGCAGAAGATAATTTAATTGCTAGATTAGAAGAAAAATTTACTGATGCTAATCCTCAAATAATAGAACAAATGGAACCCGCGGGCACACCTAGTGTTATTCATGGATTTCATGACAAATTTTCAATAAATAATAATAAAAATAATAAAATGTTAGGATGGAGACATTTTTATTTAAAGAACCAAAGTAAACAACAAATTGAAAATGATGGCAATTTCGATGGTATTATGACTAGAAGCTATTTAGATAATCTAGAAAACGTTCAAAATTATATTACACCAATACAAAATAGAATTAGATAATTTTCTTTTAGAGATAATAAAGATTTGAATAAGATATGTCTTCAATATCTGATAATAAGTTAACCTTCCCATATCCATATTTAATTATGTCTAACAATAAAAATATATGTCAAACATGGGAAAACGCTTTACAAGATTCTGAATTTAAAAATATGTATGATGATTTTACAGATGAAGCAAAACAATCAATTGATGATAATTTATCATCTAGAATATGTTTAAATGTTGATAATGAAAATGTTCCAAAATGTTATACAACTAATCGTAAATTTGAAGCTTGTGGTGAACTAGCAAATGAATCACCAAATAGTTTAAAAGCAGAAATGACAACTCTTAAAACACAAATACAAACGGCTAAAACTCAAATGATGGACGAAATGCTTACTTTTGTAAATCAAAAAAGAGACGCATTAACAACTTTAATAGATACATATGCAGCCAAACAAGATATGGTAAATATGAACCAAGGTTATCATGATTTAGCTGCAAATTCGATTGAAGAAAAAAAAGAAAAAAAATCACAGTTGGCTGATTCAATTGAACAAGTTGATAATTTAAAAAATAATGCTAGTCAAACAATGACTAATAAAAGAAAAAATTTATCAGGATATCAGAAAAAAAATAGCTGGATTAATAGATTTATGTGGTGGTTTCTATTAATTCTATTAATTGTTATTACATTATATTTAATGAGTTTACCATTAACTAGAAAACAATAAAAAATTATTACACTAGAAAACCATAAAATAAATTCTATTAGTTTTCATTTCTATATATTTTATTTTATTTAATTTTATAATAGTTGATTAAAAACTGTTATGCTAGCAGATTTTAATTCCATCTTTTATACTTATCTTAATATCTTTTCACGGTTTGTTGTAGCCAGCAATCACACTAGACATTCTTTTTATTATTATTCATTTCTATTATTCATTTCTGTCATCCATCGCTTTATTAAATGATTCTATTATTTGTTCTTCATTATAACCATTATTCATTAAATATTCTTTTACTTCATTATAATCAGTCCAATCATCCGCACTATCTGTATCATTACAATATAAATACATAAAACAAAAATATGGTGATAACTTTTTTTGCGTTCTTAAACATTTCCATGAATCATAATAACAAATAGTTCTTAGTAAAAAATCTTCACTAAATTGATGCTTTGATAACAAATTATTCATCCAACTTAATTTATCTGGATTATCTAATAATTCTTGTTCAAATTGAGTTAACATTATATATATTTAATAAAAAAAAAAATAAAAAAAATAAGTTAAATGAATTTTTAAACCCAATCAAAATCTTCATAACTACCACCATTCGCAAGATAATATTCAAGCCACTTATCAACCCGACTAGGATGAAATGCCTTTGCGATGAGTTCGCTGTAAATAAGTCGACTACGTTCCTTACTCATCTTCTGAAAATCATAACCTTCATAAACTGATTTGCTACGCAGATTCGGAATAATTTCAATCATATCTTCCTTTGTAATCTTACCTTCATCCCACCATTTTTGAATCAACGTAATACCATTAGTATTACGTGCAACGTCACGAAGCAAATCCACATCAATCGTGTTAATTTGTTTTTTTTCCATTACTGTTTCAATATAAGGAATAGCATTAGGATTCACAAGAAAATGATAAAATGAAATCATTTCATGATGTTTCATCAAAATACTAATAGCGTTTGGGTTCTCTGACAAATTTTTCCAGTTGACTTTGTCCATATGCTTTGAGAGAATATGAACCGCATTAGGATTACCAGACAATGCATTAAAATTAATTTTCCTCCAATTTTTGTTAACCATTTTTTCGATCAGTTTAATTGCATTTGGATTACTACAAAATTCTTTAGAATTCCAAATAATCTTATCAGGATGAGCTTCAATAATTTTAATCGCGGAAGGATTACCAAGTAGATACCTCCAAACAATCTTATCCGGGTTTTTTTCGAGAATGCGAATTGCAACCTCGTGTCTATTAAAAGACAACTGTTCCCAATTAATGTAATGCAAATTTTTCTCAAGCAATTCCATAATATAGGAATTACAACTAGAAGACATACATCTACATTCTTCAGGACTAAAATGTGTCCTGTCTTTGAGCAAAAGTCGAATTCGAGGGTTAGTATTATCCATAAGGTTTTCAAAACTAATAAGTTCTGGTTTTTCAATCATCAAATCAACTGCCTCATCACTAGAAATTTCAGAGATATACCAATCAGGAACTTCATTATGACGGGCATATTCCACACGATTAAAATGTGGATTATGATAAATAGGGTTATAATATTCGTCATGATTATCTTTAATAAATTTAACAAGCTTAGGGTGTTTGTAAACAATGTTATCAGTAGCCATTGTATTATTAATTACAATTTATAACAATAATAATTTCAATTTTTCACATAATAAATTTATTTGGATTATCTAAAAACAAAAACAAAAACCAAAAAAAAAATTAAAATTTTCAAGATTGTATGTTTCTATCGTAAAATATGATTTATTCTTCTTCACCTTCTTCTTCTTCATCATCTTCCGATGTAACAATCTTCCATCCCTTCCATTTCTTACGAGCATTAGCTTTACCAAGAATACGATTAAGTCGACGGTCAAGTTCTCGACGATTATGTTTCTTTTGGTCAAAGTTATTTTTAATTAAGAAATCTCTGAAGACTGGATAAATATCATCTAGACCAAGACTTGTGTTAGGATCGACTCGCATAAATTCATCAACAAATTGTTTATAAATATCACTGTCACTACGATATGATGCAGTGTTACGAAGAACTTCAGCGGGTTCAGGAATACCATTAATCTTATAATTATTTTGAAAGAATCCAATCAACATATTCATAAATACTTCACGCCATTCTTCCATTTTAGTTTGGAGACTCTTATCGGCATGAAATTCATAAGGATTTTTAGGGTCAGGATTATCACAGAAACGTGAAATAAACTCAACAACACGAATACGACGCCATGTAGCATCTTCATTCGAAGGAATACCCGGCAATTCGTTACATGTTAAAACTAGTTTAAAACGAGGACGAAAGGTAATTGGGGCACAGTTTAATTTACGAGCAGTAATTTCATCACCACCAGTTAATTGACGCATAAAACCAACTTGAATGTCAGCGCCTACTTCGGCTTCATCTAGCGAAATAAAACGTTTACCGCGAGTTGCTGCTAAGACAGGCGAAGCATTTTCAGCACCAGCTCGCGCACTTGTTAAAATAGTGCTAGGCATTGAGCCACAATAGCTACCTAATGTCTTTTTATATAAATCAACTAACATTGATTTACCATTACCACCACGACCAGTCCAAATATGAAACTTTTGGTCACGATTGGCACCATGGAGAAAACTAGCTAAAAGATTCATTACATAATTACGAACATTTTCAATCGGGAAAATCTTATTCAAGAAATCTTCAATTTGTTCCATCTTACCATAATCTTCCGCATCTAGTTGTTCTAAATAATTAATATTTGTTGAAAGACTAATATTGTCTTCAGGATAACCTTCACGAAATTCATTCTTATCAAGGTCATAAACACCATTAAGAAAATGTAAAAGATTGTCATTAGAATCTAGTTCTTCTTCAAAACTTTCGTCAAAGAAGAATTCTTGACATTGAGAAAAGACAGCATTAATAAAACTAGTATTACGAAGACGTAAAACTAAATCCGCTGCGGTTTTTGAACGATTTTGCCAGTTTTCTTTTTCAGGTTCATCTTCACGATATTCATTCGCTTTATTACTACAATATGTTGCATATTCAGAATAATCTTGTGATACATCAGAAGAAATACGAAGTTTTAAAGCATTACCACGGTCATTTGTATTCCAACGATGTTTTTTATACCAATACCAACGATTATGAGAAATAGATGAACACTTAAATTCATGTTTATATTTTTCAAAAATGTATCGAGTAATATCAGTATGTGAACGATTCATTGAAATATACATATAACGACCAAGAGAATCACGAGTAATTTCTTTATATTTAGCCATGTTATCTTCTTTAGCCCATTTATGAAGTGTTCCGAGACCTAAAAGACGTTCCATAACTCTGGTTTGAGCTCGGTCCCATTCAGCACGACATCCGTCTTCATTAAATTTACCAATACATTTCTTGCTAAATTCAATAAAAGCCGATTCTAGTCGATAATCAATGTTAACTAAACACCAACAAACACGAATCCAATCTTCATAATTTGTTGCACGTTTAACAGAGAGACACTCTTTAGTTAATTTCTCAGCAAATTCAAAATCACGAACATCAATCATGTTACGATTATGTTTACTAGAATCAGGCTTATGGTTTTTTGCTACAACCGCAGCTTTACTTAATTTTTTACAATTCGCTCCAGATTTATCTGTGTTATCTTTATCACCATCAGGCATACCTTCATATTTTTCTTTTACTGAATCTTCAATACCCAATTTCATCGGAGTAATATTCTTTTTATTACTGATTGAAAGATGTTTCATCAATTTCATAGAAGGATTACGAGTATCAGTTTTCGAGATTTCACATCCAGAATCATCTACTTTGTAAATATTCGTGATAATATAAGGTTCACAGTTTGGTTTGGTTGAACCATACATAAACCAATTATTCGCACGAATTACTGAAAGGTCAATAATATTATGAATATCATTTGTAACATTCATTTTTTTAAATAAATCTTTGATAACTGGATTATTTACCATGTCATGACGTGCTAGAAATTGAATACGATATGAAGGGCATAAATATGGATAGACAATATGCACACCATCTTTTATTTCATCATTTTTCCCTTTGACTGCATTTTTCTTCTCCATTACATAAGCAATTTCACTTTTGTTTAATTCACCTTCATCAATGTATTGACTTAATACTTTATGATATTCTGAAAGATATGTCTTAATATCCTCATCAGTGTAGATTTTTTTTACATCTGGATTATCACTTAATTTTTGACGAAAATCTAAATCAATCAAAATCGGACTTACTTCTTGATGATGAGCTTCAGTCAAATGAAAAACTTGTTTGTTTACAAACACATCATTCATATAAGCTTTTAAGAAATCTTCCATTTTATCAGATGGGATATGAAAGGATCCACCTGATTTCACACCTGGATTCGTTATCGCGGTGTGAGTAATTTTTGTTGTTAACTTATCCTGTGGATTAAGCCTATACATACTCAAAAATTCATTTACTGTTGTTGGTATCTTATCAAACTCTTTTCGTGTTGTCATTTCAAATATTTTTTAAGATGAATTTTTAATTGTATTTTTAATTAACAAAAAAAATTATTAAATTCAATTTTTATAATTTAAAAATTTATAAAAAAAAGAAATAAAAGCGCACGGAAAAATTAAATGCATTTTTAATGTTTTTACATTTATAAGACTCATTTTACCAGTTATTAAAAAAATAATTTACATGGAAAAAATAAATTAAAAACGCTCTCAGGATAAAATGTGCTTAAGTGCATATATGGTCAATACCATCCCAGGCAACATGACACTTTTTAGCCCATCTACACTTAGCATAATTACCTGTATTATCATCATTAAAGAAATCAGTATCAAAATTCATTAACCCACCTCTTTCATCTTTTATTAAACATTTGCCTAATTTGTTAACATTACGACATTTCTTAGAACCTTCGACAATCCAATAATCGGGACATTCAGCTCTTATTATCGCACTATCCTTCTTTTTTTGTGCTTTTTGTGCACTATATTGGCGATAATAATGAACAAGAACAAAAATTATAACAAAAAACGCTATGGTATAAACAGCAATATCAGCATTCATCTTTAAACTTAATATCTTTTATTATTAGAATAGAAAAATATTTCTATGAAAATAATATATACTTTTTAGTTTAGATTAAAAAGGAAATACTTCATTTTCATATTTACATGTTTGATTTTTGGTTAAAATACGATAAGAATAATAATTAATAAGAATATAAATAATACCAAATAAAAATGCGTAAGCTGCTATAAATACTTTTGTTACAATACCTTCATTTTTATTACACATTAAAGCAATTGAAACAGCACATAAATTAATTGTTAAAAACAATGTCAATATCCCAAATTTTAAGAATATTTCGATAAAATTACTTACCATTGTTTTACCGTCATCGCTTATAAAAACAAAATTAGAATCTGTCATAGTTGTATTTGTTTCTTCTTATTCAAATCAAAGAAAAAAACATAAAAAAATTTAAGCTTTTTAGAGATTTACAATTCCATAAACAAGCTTTCATCAATTGATTTTAGTCTTGTTAATTCTTGTTGAAGATTTGAAGCAATAACACTAATAGATGTCTGAGAATTGGTTGGTGAATGAAGCCATTCACACATTTCAGCAATCAATTGAGGTATTATCGTTTCCATTGCAATACCTAAATGGCTATTTAACCAGGATTGAAAATTCCAAAAACTTTGTGCATTGATTTCAGGACTCGCTAAATCATTGCTTAACCATCCTTCAATTAATTGATGAATTGATTGAGTTATGGTCAGCTCAGTATGTTCATCATTATCCTGCAAAGTATTATAAAAATTTTTAATCTCGGTCAAAATACGCGATGATACATTTACCAATAATGAAAGTGCTTTTTCCCATGTATGACGGCCACGACAATAAGAAGCATGACTATACGCAACCTCATTATTTTCATGAACATAATCACAAACCCAACAAAATTGTTGGCCACACTGACAGGTTATATGGCTACAACCTTCAACACGGTTAATTAAATTATGACAGGAAGGACATTCCTTGACGGTGTTTAACATTTCAACTGGAACATATGACATTAAATGCATCAACTGTAGATGTTGTTGACAATAATTTTCATGATTCTCATTATTATCATGATTTTGTGTGTTTTCAGGTTCATCTAATCCAGCAGCTTGGCAAGGAGGTAAAGATGACATTTTAGCAATGTTCATACAGTCTGGATATGAGCATAAACAGTGTTCATCAGGAGCTTCATAAAATCCTTCCGGAATTTTATACAACTTGTTTGTTTCAGGTTGACGACAGATAGGACAGACAAAATTTATTAATTCAACTCTTTGCCCTTGTGTATAACACTTCTTTTTAAAAATTTTATCACCACAATCAATACAAATTTTATGGTTTCCACAATCCATAATATGACAATTATTTTGACACATCAGAAAGATATTATCACAAAGTTCGCAGTTATTGAAAAAGGTGCCAAACAACAATGGTTTAAAATACTCATATATGTTAAAACCCTTGGTCTCAGTGGTATCAGATAATACAAACTTATATTTCTCATAAATAGTATCATCACTAAAATATGATTTGTTCAAATTTTGATTTAACATCGTCATAAATGATTTGATATTTATTTCACCATTCACATTGCTTTTAAAATAAGAAGTCATTAAAACTTCAATAATTGGTTTTACTTTTTCACCATCAATCGGTAATAATTCAACAAAAGAAGTTAATTTTGCAACCATTTTTTTAACATATTTAATTTTAAATATTCCACTATAAACAGGGTGTGTTAAAAGATAATAAACTAAGTTTGTAATCATAACATTACGAAGAAACACTGCGGAGGGCATTGTCTCTTTTGTTAGTTTTAGATTTCTAATTTCAAAAATGTCATCAAACCCTTGAGTGATGTCTTTAATTAGTGATTGACGATTAAATAGTAATATCATTGAAGGGTTATCGAATAATTTATACCCCATAAGAGAATTTCTGTTTATTTCTTTATGAACTAGAATTAATATATATTCACGAAGACTATCATCAAATGGTAATTCAGAATACAAAAGTGCAATAAAGATGTTACTTAGAATATTGCTAGGAATTTTTTTAATCCCACATGAACGAAATAATAATGTCGTAACACAATCAATTGCTGAAAAACTTTGTTGTGAACAAGTTTTATTATATATTTGGTAATTTCTATCTTCTAAAGCAGGAGTTACGCGATTATTATCAATCAATGCAAATTTAGAAGAAATAACCGTAGAATATGAATCAACATGTGTCATTTTCAACATTTTAGAAATCATAAGAGCTAGAATTTCATGATTCAAAATACCATACAGATTTTTATCCAATTCATCCCCCATTTTTTTTAATGTAAATTCCTCAGTTGGTTCAATGTAAATGATTTTTTGATTATGTAAAGGTTGATTTTTCAATAAAACCCAAGACTCTTTAATCATAAAATCATTACTTTCTTTTTCTTCAATTAATTTGAATTTTGTTTGAATATTATTCTGACGAAAATTTATAAATCTAGTGAAGAGATTGGTAAACTGTTTATAAAGTTGTAATTTAATTTTTGAAACATCTGCTTTAAAATATTTTTCAAAAGTAATAATCTGTTGTCCAAGAAGTAATATCCATTTTTCCTCTTCAGTTAATTCTTTAAATTGTATAACACGGTCATTTGAATATCTATCAAATTCATCGTTAGTAACTTCATTAGGAAAGAATTTGGTTGTCATTTCCTTTAATTTGCAAATAGTTGTTTCATAAATTGCTGATAAAATTACATTTGCGATTGGGGTGTTAATCTCGACTAATAAAATACGATGTAACATAAATTTTAAAATGCGAAAAGAATAATTCTGAGGCATTAAAATCTGAACATGGATTTTTTTTGGTTCTTCATTAGCATTAGATGTAGCAGGTTTCGTAATTAAATGAAATGCATCAAAAATATGCTGATTTTCTTCCGAGAATGTGTCGATTTTAAGAAGTATCTGACCTTTATTTGATTTTATTTCATAAGGTATTGAGCGTATCAAATCCATGATAAAACAAATTTTGATATTATTATTCGATAATACAAGTTTCAATTTTTTTAATAAAAAAATAAGTAAAAGAGTAAAGTAATTGTTGTTTTAGTTCCTTTAATTAGTTTCATTCATGGTAAAAATAGGATTTTTACCAACATTGATATGAAGATTAATCATCACGTTAAATGGCATTTTATAAAGTAAAAGCAGGAAAATGCCGATATTGATAATGGTGGTAAGAAATGCATTGATAACTGCATATTCAATCATATTAAAATTATTAGTGAAAAGCATTTGTAAATTAAGAATTAGTAATATGCTAATGATAAAGACGAGGCTTTCAAAAGCAAAGTTATAATAACCAAAGATGAGTATCCCCAGATAACCGGCAAATAATGAAATTACATTAAGCATTAAATCATCGACCTTTTTATTTATTACTGATAGTTTCATTGTCATAAAAGTAATAAAATAACACCATGTAAAGCATGATAAAGTCAGTAAAACGACATTATACATTACATTATACGATTCATGATTCCAGGTAATATAATCAGGCAAAACTCCTTTTATTTGTTCAGAGATGTAATCACATAATTGATAATCAGGATTAAATGTATGTAAAAGACTCATTTTTCTGTATGAATTGTCATTATAATATTAAAAAAATTAATTTCAATTTTTTCAAGAACATACCGTAAAGTGTTTCAATGTTCGGCATAATGATAATGGGAATATTCCTTTTTTAAATGGACTTTAAGATAATAAAATGCCGAACATTTAGATATGTTAAGGTATTAGCAACTTTTGTATGGGTGCTGAATGTCTTTAACAAATTCAACAATTGCATCATTAAGATTCTTTAATAGATTATATATTCTAGAATTAGCTAATTTTTGCTGGTCGATTCCAGCATCATCTAGAATTGGTTTCAATTGATTATAATAGACTTGAAAAGGAGCTGTTTCAATGTATCCATTACATACATTTGTCAAATATTGATAAGTTTTATGATACCCGTCGATATTATCGTCAGTGTGTTCTCTTCGTAATTTGATGATAGAAGACATCAATTCTTTGGGAGCGTCAAGTAAAGCTTGAAATGAGTAAGCCATTGATGGTGTATTTGTTTTTTATGTCAAAAAACAGATAAATATAATCAATTTTATGCTTTGATAAACAATTAAAAACAGTTATTATATTTTTAAAATCATGAATATTTTAATATGTTATATATAATAAGATTGAAAGAATAAATAAACTTTAAATGGCTCTTTCATATAAAGAAATGATGTTTGAATGCCTTTTAAATAATGAATCAACATCAATAAAATCCCAAAAATCAAAAAAAACATATAAAAAATCAACTAAAACATATAAAAAATCAACTAAATCTCTAAAATCTTTTAAGTCATCAAAATCATTTGAAAATAATATTGATAATGTCGAATCATCAAACAAAAATAATAGTAACTATTATAAAAATTATCAATATATTAAACAAACGTTTGATGCTATAGAAAAACTTAAAGAATTTACAAAGAATGATAAAACCGGAGAGGTTTATAATATTATGTCTAAAAGATTAGTATTTTATGGTATAAATTATTTATTACTTTATACAATTGAATTTTTTTTATTAACTGGACAGGAACAATTATATGATAATATAAAAGATATTATAAAAACTTCACAACAACTAATAAAAATCTCAAATCCACCTGATTTTTTGAAAATGAATATTGAAAAAATAATAAATTTTAATAACTTAAATATCAAAAATAATGAACTTTTTATTAAAGATTTTAAATTATTGTCGATAGTTGAAAATAATTTTTTAAATCCTAAATTTATTAATTTAATTGATATCTTTAATAGATATTTTAATCATTTATTACATGAATATGATGAACAAAGAATTGGGTTTTATATAGTTAATAAGGAAGATGACTATAAAATAAAAAAGGATAAAGATACTTTTATAGATATTAATAATGCATTATCTTCATTAAATTATTATAAAAAAACAAATATATACTGGTTTGATATATATTATCAATATAATAATGCAGAAAAAATAAAAGATAGTCAGGTATCAAGAATAAATAATGATTTAAAAGTTAATATTATTATTAATATGATGACATTTAATAAAGTAGACAGTAATATTTTCTTAAAATATATGAAAGAAAAATTATTGTATGGGGGGTCGGTAATATTATTTTTTACATTATTCAATAATATTAATTCAAAATTTACATATTTAATAGCAAAACATTTCAAAAAAGTTATAATTACTAAAGCTACATTAAATACCCCCAATATGTGGGTTTTAATTGGTAAAGGATATATTGGTGACAATGAATTTGGAAATAATAAAAAATTATTAAATTTTTTAATTAAAAGCAATTCTGTTCATTTAAATAAAACTAATGATTTTTATAAAAACGTCTTTACAGTCATTAATAAATTAAATGAATATGAATTAATAAAAGAAATAAATAAAAGGTATGTCGAGGCTTATAAATGGGCGTTACAAAATAACATTTCTGTTGTAAATGTTTTTAGCGACATAAATAAAGAACCTAAACTTGTTCCACAATCAAAACTCATTAATTATTTATTTCCTAATCAACATGGAGTTGACAAAAAACAAATTATTATTTTTGATGTTAGTTTATATAGTGTAACTCCTCCTTCAGAAGCATTTGAAATTTCTAAAACTATTAAACAAATTTTGATTGCTTTTCTAGGATATAAAAATACTAATAATATTTCTATTACAGATGGGACAGCAAATGTTGGTGGTAATACAATTAATTTTAGTAAAAATTTTTCAAAAGTTAATACGATTGAAATTAATAAAAATGTTTTTGATGCATTAACACATAATTGTTCGAACGTATATAAATTAAAAAATATCAAATATTATCATGGTAGTTGCTTGGATATAATACCTAATTTAAATCAAGATGTAATTTTTATTGACCCTCCATGGAATGGAGCTCTATATAAAGCTTATAATAAATTACATCTATATTTAAATAAAAATGACATTGAAGATGTTATTGATGAATGGATACAAAAAAAATTAGCAAAATTATATGTCATTAAATGTCCAGCTAATTATGATTTTGATTATTATATACAAAAATATAAAAATACATATATACAAAAATTACGCAATTATAATATTATTTACTTATATAATAATAATTAACAAAGGTTTATTTTTTCTTATTTTATTAATAAAATGAATAATATTATTATTTCGTCTGCAACTAATGCACCTATATCAATTGATTCAGATGAAACAAATCAATTATCATTAAGAAAATATTTAGAAAAATCTTTTGAACCAGAACAATCACTATACTCTACAAATATGTTTACTTTTAATTTAGATGACTTAAAAACTGACGAAAAAGAAAGATATCACGCTTTTCTAAAAGTTTGTTATGATGCACTCAGCGATTTCAGTAAAAAAAAATCTCAAGACCCAGGTTATGAATGCTGTTCATATTATATCAATAATTCGGAAGTTACACCTGAAACAGAACCTTTACAAACTTTTCTAACTATTGCATCAACTTATAAAAGTAAATATAATTCTACAACTTATAAAAGTAAATATAATTCCGGTATAGCTTTTTATAATGACTTATTAATAAAGAATAGAAAGACTATTGGAGCTAAAAGCCATGATAAGTATTATGAAAAAATGTCAAAAAACCAAATTCTACAACTATTATGCCAAAGATATAAACAATTAGGTATTGCTAGTTTGGATGTTAATAAATCGCAAGAATTACGAAGATATTATACAGAAGAATATGCAAGAGAATCACAATTTTTTCCTAACCAATGTGAATTAACACAAGAATTATTACCATTACATGTAATGGCAGATTTCATACAATTTTTTAAAACATCTTTTTTTGCATTTAAAGATACTCCGGAAGAGATTAATAAAGAAGTTGAAAAAGTAATAACTTTTGTATTATCTGGTAAAGATGATGAAGTAAATGAAAAGATAAAACGGTTAGCGACTTTTTTACCATTAGAATTATTTGATATAACAGATTCACCAAAAAATATAAGAATAAATATCTCTAGATTTAGAGATTTTCTTTTAACAAAGGGACCCACACATTTAAATTTACAACAATACATGTTAGGGTTAGGTTCGACATTAAGAAATGATTTTTCTTATGGATGGCCACATTTATTTATGAATCTCACATCTAATTTTGATATAAAAAGTCCATATTTATATTGTGATTGGAATCTATGGTTTAATTTATTTGGAATGTTTATTTTTAGTTATAGCAAACGAAAAGTTTTCCCATTAATGTTTGCTTTACCTTTCAATGATAAACGTGTATATAATGATGAATCTGATTCATATTCATTTGTAACATCGGTTCAATATTCAGTTAGTGAATTATTTAATTCAAATAGACAATTTTTAGGTGTTCATTTCATTAGATATTTAAAACAAAACGCAAATGGAATTGGTGAACCTGCTATTTTACCAATATTTACATTTAAAAATTATGAAGCTGGTCGCCAAACCACACAATACCCAATATATTCTTTATATGACAGTAGAGAAGAACATGTATTTAATACTGATTTTTTTATTGCTAGAATTGAAAAGGATGAAATATTTTCAAGAATGGGTATAACCCATCAAGAATGGTATCATGCCATACGTTATTATGGATTAAGAACATATATTATTGGAGATGATAGAACAAAATTATATTTGACTAGAAGAGATGAATCAGACCCTGATTTACAACGTCTTATTAATCTTTTAGGTATGAAACGAGTTGTTGCTAAAATATTTAAGACAGATGATGAATTATTTAGAAGCTTTAAAATAATTAATATAGAAGATGCTGATAGATTGGATATATATGAATTACAAGGACCACCATTAGATTTTGAACAAGATTTTCAATTTGGGGGAGGAAAAAAAACATTAAAAAAGAGAAAACCCAATAAAAAAATAAATACAAAATCAAAAAAAAAAACAAGCAAGCAATTGTTAAGTCCAATGGTTATTAAACCTAAAACCAAGAAGAAAACTAAAAAATCAATAAAAACCCAAAAGCATAAAACGAAAGCTTAAAATTATGGCGCAAATTCCAAATCACCCATACCAGATGTAATACGTAGCATATTATAATTTACAGCATATACATTCGCTGTAAATGTATAATTTTCACTAAAATCTATCGGATTTGTTCTAACTAGAAGTGTAATATTATTAAACATCGAAAAATTACATGTTCCACTAGGTTGATTTATTTTACTATTTGTATTGTCCAAAGCAAAAGAATAACAACATATTCCATTCTTTGGTATTCTAGAATGTGACTCATAAGGTTGCACATTATTAAAATAAATTGCTTCCTTCTCAGCAAATCTTTCATAACCACTTAATAATAATTTAGCATCTAGAATAATAGATTTTTCTTTATAATTATCAATATTTGCTGATGTTATTGTTCTAGTTGGTCCATATGGATTATAATAAGCTAAACTATACGGAGGATTCACTTCATCAGTCCAATTACTATAATTATTCCAATCATTATGAGTATCAACATCACTTCTCTTAAGACACCAAACCAATTCTTTGGTTGGATGATGTAATTCTAGTTTGATACTAGTGCTACTAGAACCACCAATACCATCTTGTTTTACTCTAAAAACACGTTCGATTAAATACTCATGGTCAACATTAGCAAACCTCTTTCTTTCATCGGAATCTAAAAAGATATAATTTACTTCAAGACTAGGATTAATATCAAATCTAACTAGATTTCTAGTTCCATCATTATTTATAGTTGATAAAGTTCCATCAGCCAAGAAATTTGCAATTGAATGTGAGCTATCATTTTCCAATGGTTTTATTCTATATCCATAATTTAACGAACTTGTTTTGGTTTCAATAATAGTATATAAATCTTTAACTGGTCTTAAAGTAAATTGTAATTCAACTTCATGATATTGTAATGCAATTAATGGTAATGCTAAACCAGGATGACGATTAAACCAAAATATTAAAGGAACATATAATCTAGTTGCTTTAATTGATGGTAAAAAATCCACACCTGTTACAGATGATGGATAAATCCCATTGTTACCAGGTGCATTCGCTGGGTCATATATTTCGGGGATATTACCAATCATTTCATTATAACCTTGACGATAATCAGCTGTTAAATTTAATTCATGCCAAATATGTAACCATTCACCATAATGTTCATCAATCTTTCTACCTTGGATAAAGACTGCAACAGATGAAATAATATTAGTCCCGATATTTTTAATCCATTGAAATTCTCTACCTGGAGGTGATTTTATCTCTGGTAAAGTAAATGCGAAATATACCTTACCCACCAAATCCGCATTTCTATCCAATTTTCTTTTATATATAATTTCAGTATTAAATGATAATTCTGTTTTATCTAAGTCCAAACTTATATTTTCCATTGAAAAATTGGTATATCGACGATACACTACTTTAAAATATGATATTAAAGGCGAACCAGTGAAATAAACATCCTGGTTACCATAACCTGTTAATTGTAATAAACCTCCGGTCATATTCTATCTATTTAATTATTAATGATATTATAATTAACTTTATTTTAAATCAAAATAAAACAATAAAACAATAAAACAATAAAAATTAAAAAGTTTAAAATCACTAACATGTATCTAGAATATGATATTTTATAAAAGTCATGTTCTAGATATCATTTTATCCTCTTTGATTTTTTTGTTATAGGTAATAAATATAAGACCCTTCTGGAATTTTATCCTTTTTTATTTTAAATTGATTGAATAAATGATATTTAAATTGTCTTCTAGGAATCGCACTGGTTACATTATGAGCTATTTTTATATATAAATCGAAACTTAGTTCATGAGTTTGTAAATTATTCCCATATCTATCCGTTGTCCATTTTTCTAATAAAGGATAAATAGGTGAACTATTATCAAAATGTTCACTTATTGTGATGGCTAAATAACACAAATCAAAGCTAGGATTAGGTGCATATTTTATATTTGTTGTAGTATTGTATGGATATGTATATTGACCCTCTGCATCGCCATCTTTCTTAAATACTTCACTGAAAAAGGTATGTCCATCTACTGTAAAAACACTACGGGCAAAATCTATTATTTTGGTTACTTTACCAAATGTAGGTATTCTATAATAAACACCATCAACGGCAAAATATAAATAGCTTATTTTAGTAGCTTTAAACATAATATTGCTTGAATGTAAGTCATTATGAGTAAAATTAAATTGTTTTTGAGCAACTGATAAACCAAAAATTACTTGAAATAAAATACTTAACCATTCTTCATTGGTTATATTCTTTTGTTTTAATAAATCATCCAATGTCATGTTCAATTTCTCCATAGCTATTAATTGAACTGGAAAATCTGGTAAATTGATATAATAATCAAAATCATCTATTTCTTCATCAAAAATATCTTCTGATTCATTCTTACTAGAATTAGAACGGATATCTAATTCATCACATAAAGATTGAGAATCTTCGCCATCTTCACCATCTTCTTCTTCATCATCTTCTTCTTCACCGTCTTCTTCTTCTTCACCGTCTTCTTCTTCACCATCATCTTCTTCTTCATCTTCTTCGTCTTCCTCGTCTTCTTCATCATCTTCTTCGTCTTCTTCATCATCTTTCATTTCTTCACCCTTATCATCACTATTTTCACACTCTTCTTGCTTATCTTCATCGCGATTTAAGTTTTCCGAGTCCAAATCACATTCTTCTTCGGTTTCCCATTCAGAATCAGAATTTGATACTTCATCAATGATTGGATTACTATTTTCGCTATCATCTGATTTATGAGAATTCCGTCGTTTTCTAGCTTTAATATTAGTTAAATCAATTGAATCAATGTCTAATTCAGTAGCTCCGATAATATTGTCTTTAAGTTTTTGCTTTTCAGAATCAATTTCAGGTAATTGTTTTAAACTACTAATTTTCTCTTCCAAACTAACTTTTTCTAAAACAAATAATTTATCTTTATTACCAACAAACCAACTTTCTTTCTTAATAGAATCATAATCACCAGATATATTTTGTCTAAAATTATCCATGACACCTAGATATGTTCCATAAAAATATGGAAAAGAAGGACATTTACCTTTTTCTACTAATTGACTAGCTAGATAGGCAAATAATGTCTCAACATATGATAAATTATGAGGGGAATTGATTTTTTTATTAGTTAAATGGTCAAAAATACATGGCATTAAACCTGGAGAGTTTAGTTGATATTTATTTCTAATTGTATTAATTGGTTCTAGTAACGGGTTAATCTTAAAATGTATTTCATGCTTTAATGATTTATCACCTACAATTTTTCCATCTTTTTTTAAATAACCTAGATATACATTTTCAGCATCTGGTTTATCTGATTTTCTTTCTAATGAAACCAATTGGTATTTAGAATCTAGAATAAAAAGTTGTTTTGAATAAGGGTTATTTTCAAATTCAACCCAATATGTTAATGGTGGAAAATATGTTTGAAAATTTTTCATTTTAAAATGTTTTTCAATGCTATTTTTTAATTCTTGTTGGGAATATTTATTTAATTTTCCTATTTTAACAACCTGTTCTTTTCTTAATTTACCCATTTCTATTTGATATTTGATAGTTGGTATTTTAATAGGTCACTTTATTAAAGGTTGGTGAAATTTTAAAAAAAAATTAAACTTAACCAAATAAATTATAAAAACCAAAGAATTAAAATACCAAAAAAAATCTCTTTTTATAATAATAAATATTAATAATCATTAAATATCATTAATTATTAAAAATGAGTTCCAATCTTTTAATTAACCCAAATCCTGATAATAAAGAAATCAAAGAACAAAGAAACTGTTTAAATCCAGCTACCGGTAAGTTTCGTCTTCGTGATTTCACCAAAGCCCATGATGATAGTTGTTATCTAACTGAACAAACTAAACAAAGTTTAGGACCAGGGAAATATCAAGTCAGCAATCACTATTCATGTGAATGCAATATTCCTTCAGTTGTTGAAATTGCTTCAAATGTCCCCCAACTTTACTTTAAAAATGGTTATGGTGTAGCTGGTTGTGAAATTGATAAAAGTTCAGGTCTTCGTGTTGGCAAAAGTAAAAATAATCCTAAATGTCCTATCCAATTGTTTGAACGTCCTTATTTAACTGTTCCTTATATGGGACGTGGTATTGGTGACCCTAATCTTGAACCACAACTTTTACCAGGAGAACCAACTAAAGAAAAACGTCAATGCAGTGCTCTTTCAGGAGTTACAATTGATAACTATTTTACACCATTGATTGACCATCTCCGTGAAAATGTTCAAAATCCTATTCATATTGTTCCTGAAGCTGTTCAAGACGGATGGATTAGAGGTGGTAGCAATACTAGATTAATTGTTCGTGATATCGATTATCTTGAAAGATGTGGATACCAATACATGAACAAATCCAGCAATGACACATTCTGGGAAGCTAAACATAAACACTTTTAAATCGTCTTTAACTCATAACAGTGTTTGTTTTTTATTTTTAATTCTAGATAGAATATAATATTATTATATTTTATTATTTTTAATTATTCAGCTATTATGAAAGACCCAGAGTTACTTTACATTTTTGATTTATTCAGAAACAAATATAATGTAACATATACACCATATGATGTTTTTGATTTATTATTATATTCAATCAACCAATATTTACAAGCATCAGATAATCAAATAGAACACCAACCAGAACACCAAACAGAACAAAATAATCTAGATAATATTATACCAATACATCCATACGAGTTGATTAATAAAATGTCAATATTTATAAGTGACTATCAATCATCCTTAAATACTCGTGTTCTAGATAATGATGTTTTCAATACATATAAAGTTGAAAAATATGAAAAATTATACAGATTATTAAATCAATATATACCCTTTTATGAAATGACATATTTTGATTTAATTGTGACACATATAGTAACACATGATAATATAACTGAATCTCAATTAAAACATATTAAAACTATTCTAATTAATTCATTTCATGATGAATCTAATCATGTCAAAACATTAATTAAAAGACTGGAATTGCTCATTTATGATTCTTATCAAAATTTAATGAACATATATAATCATAATTTAATTGATTTACAAGTATTATTCAATCATCAACATATAAATATTATATTTGGTTATTTTTATATATTTGGACAAGATAGATTAAAAAGAAATGAATATTGGTTACTCCTTGATATTTCATTTAATTATGTATATCAAATAATAAACTTTCTTAATTCGCAAATATCCTTTAACGAAATACTAATCAAAAATTTTGAATCAGATGGACTATATTCGCTTGTTACCAAACAGAAAATATATTTGATAAACTTTATCAAAAGAATATTACACAAAACTGGACTGTTTTTAATAAACAATCCTAGAAATATAGAAGAATATCGTATATTTTATAATTTATATAATTTTTTTAATATAGAATTAAAAGAACCTCAATTTATTAAATTCAAACAATTACATCCTCAAAATCATTATTCCGAGGGGTTAGCACAATCATTTTTAATAGGATTGAACTTTAGTATATCTAGAACATCATATAAAAAATATCTCATCAATCATAAAATCATTTTAGAAAACAGTAATATATTATTGAATGAATCATATTATTATAATCTAGATAACAATTTTAATATTTTTATTAGTATCAATCAACTTTTTGAAAGAATCATCAAATTAAAACCAAAAATAACATCTGAAGAAGTAGTATTTATAGAATCATGGAAAAATAAATACTATAATTATGTTATGTATTTATTAGATAAATTAACATTATCATGTTCTAGATTAATGTCCTTTGCTAATAAATATAATGAAACTATAGAGCTAACATATTATGACTATCAAATATTTACAATTGATGTATTTTTCATTTCCAAAATGATAAAAGAACTAGCAATAATAACTAGAAATATACTTAATGATAACGGTAATTTTCAATTTCCACAATTATATATTGAAAAATATCTATTAATTGTTTTAAAATTATTCACTAATAATGATTTTACAAATTTATTTTCAAAGCTTTTAAAAAAAAATTTCAGATTCAATATTTATTTTAGATGTAAAAGTTCGAAGGTGTTATTTAATGATTATCACAGGGTAATTAAATCTAAAAATGATGTATGGGGGTCTATTTTCTCATATCTAGAAATAGATGAAAATAGAAAAATAGAAATGATAAATAAATTAGTTCAATCTGGATTTGATTATAAAAAATTAGAACCTGAATTTATCGTTGATTTAAATGAAACATGGATTCAGTTTTTTACAAAATTCAATGATAATAGTTATCAAGAAAAATTAGATTCTTATTTGGAGGATTATGGTGATCCTTTTACTAATGAAATGATTAAAAACCCAATGATTTTACCTTTAACCGGTCAAACAGTTGATAAAGATGTTATTATGAAAATCTTACATAACAAACCATGTAATCCTTTTAATAATATACCACTGAGTATAGAAGAATTGGAAGAATATAATCAAAAACCAGAAATCAAAGAGCAAAACCAAATTTTTGTTGAAAAATTAAACAAAATAAAAGTGGAACTCGATTTATTAGTTGAAAACAATTAAGCAGCACATTGTTTTGAAAATATTTTTTCGATATTTTTTAAATTACCTTTCTCTAGTTCAACACAAAGGACACCCATTTGATTGCGATAATTTATAACAATTACAATATAATAAATAATAACTCCAATTAATGCTATAATTAACCATAACGGTAAAATAGTTCTACGATTACCAGAACCAGTTGCAAATTGTTTTAAATTACCTTTGGGGTCAAACAAAAATTTGGGTTTGGTTATAAAAAGTATTCCTAGAACAATAAGATAAATTAAAATTGTTGTTTCTAAAGGTCTTTCCGGATTAAATAATAACATATTATTTTATTTGATATCTTTTGTTTCATAAGAAAGAAAAAAAAAGAAAAAAATATCTTTACATTTTACAAAAGGATGTTTCAGATTTTACATTTTATTATATTAATAATTCTTGTTGGAACATTTATTTATTACCAAAAAGATAAAATTGTTGATAAATTTAAAAGTTCTTATGCAGGATTAAACACAAATGAAGGATTCCAATTATCTAATTTATTTTCATTACAAAAACCATCTATTTTACAATATAGTATTGATACATCAACTGAAGGTTTACCTATAATATCATTAAATTCAGAAAATGATTTTAAAAATGAAGTAGTTAAATACATACATAATTTCATACCATTAAAACAAAGTCAAACTTCTGGATTTACTGTTACAAATTTAAAAGATTTAAATGATAAAAAAATAGATTTGATGATAACTCAAGAAGAAATTTTCTATAATGCTGTTACCGGTAAAGCACCATTCATCAAACCTTTAACCAATCTTAGATTTATTGCTGGATTATATTTTGAAACTTTTATGTTATTAACACATACTGAATCTGGAATTAATAGTTGGAAAGATATTAAAGGTAAAATTATTGGTTTTCCTAGTAAAGAATCTGGTTCTTTTTCAAATGGTTATAAAATAGCACAAGCTTATGGATTTAAACCGGGAACAGATTTTAATTACATTAATGTTGATAGTATGAATAGATTAACCAATCTTTTCTTACAAAAAAAAATAGATGCATTATATATATCAACATGTAATAAAAATCCATATTTGATTAATCTAGCTAGAAAGATGTCAATTAAATTTATTGGGACTAATGATATTGATGAAAATATCATGAAAGCATACTTTCCATGCGAAACTTCTAAATATGTTAATACTAATAATTACTATACAAATATTAATACAGCTAGTTTTATTCAAACTTATGCTACTAGAGTTATTCTAGTATGTCATAAAGACCTAGAAGAAGAATATATTTATAATTTTACTAAAAAATTAATCGAATCTAGTGAAGAATTAAAAATGTTAAGTAATAATTATTTATATAATAAAGACAAACTGAATTTAGTCGAAGATGCTTTTATGCCTTCACAAATGGCATATATACCAGAAAAAATAGAATATCATCCTGGTGCTATTAAATATTATAATGAACTATATGATGAATTTTTTGCACCCTAACACACTTTTTTGAAAAAGTGTTATCAAAACCCCCAAACTACTAAATAACTATTTATTTATTATTCTAGATTTATAACTATGTTTAACTATTTTGCGAAGCGAGTCTAGTTATAAATATGTATGATTCTAGATACATAAATATCTTTAAACATCTTAGCTAATTTTACATAAAGCTTTCGAATAAAAAGTCGAATGAATATGTATGTTTTGCTAATATTTATTTAAAAATAAAAATTATAAAATAATAAACATGTAACTAGAATATGCTTTTTAGAAAAATGTAATCTCAAAAAAGAAAATATAAAAATATACAATTCTAGATATGCATGAGTCCTCTTTTAAATTTTATTTTGTTTTTTGGTAACGTTTTTTTTTAAAAAGTGTTTTTGGTAAGTAAAAAATACATAAATATTAATTACACCAACCTATTATTGTATAATGTTAAAAAATCAAATATGGTAATGAAGGGGTTCTTAATGCTCTTAATTCAATCAAGACTGCATGTGGATAATAATTGCAAATAAATTTAATATATCAATTATTACTACCAGCTGCACTAGCTTCCTCTTTATAAACTTTATAGATACTTATTTTTAATGGATTTGCTGGAAACGCTTCAAATCTCTTTCTATCTAATTCAATAAAGAGTCTACTTAAATCTTCATATACTTTTATTACTGTTCTCATACTAGCTATAATTTGTTCTTTCTCACACATTTGTGCAAATAAATCTATTGAATTATCACATGTAATAACAATTCTCCATTGATAATGTTCCCATTCACCTTGTTCAGCTTTACAAGTATAAAATTCACCTAATTCTGTTGCAACGGCTACACCACGCATTGCATGATTTTTGCAAGTACCAGGAGGTCCAGGTATACATAATTTTAAGAGACCATTAGACAATGTATTTCTTGGATTGACGACTATCATTTCAAAATTTATGTTATTAACCGTTAAATAATTACTTACAGCCATTAATTGTTCTTTTGGCACTTCATGTATTTTTATTTCAGCCACATTACGATATTCACTATAAATTAAATAAAGATGCAAATGGATTTCTAACATAATAGAATCATACTTGCGATATTCCCATTTTTTTCTCCCTTCATGAGGCTTATATGCTTCTCGATATCTTTTTTCATTAGCTATATACATTTTTTTAACTTTCTTAAGTTCTTCATCAGGTATTTTACGTCTTTGAGCATTTGAGTTAGAACCATTTCTACCTTTTTGAACTCCTGTATTACGACCACTTGCTGCAGCAGCAGCATTATTCACATTCATTGTGGGTCCATTATTATTTTGACCTGGAAGATTATTACGTACAGACATATTTTAAATTTAATAAAAGAAAATAATATCAATTATAAAATTGTTTACATTTTAATTATTAATTTTGTCATATTATCAATATGATAATTATGTTCATAAAAATCAAAAAATGCTTAATATTATACCAAGTGAAAAGAAAAATTTGTGTTTTAAATGTGCAAAAGTGTAAAAGTGTAAATGTAGTTTGATTTCATTTAAAATTAAAATAATATATATTATATACATTTCAATTGATTAAATATTTTCAAAAATTAAGAATGATTGTGGATATTATTCTAGGTTGCTCCTATGGTGATGAAGGTAAAGGTAAGGTTGTTCATTCTTTAATGGAAACTAATAAATATGACCTTTCAGTTAGATTTAATGGTTCATGTAACGCTGGTCATACTGTTTATATTAACAGTCAAAAATTTGTAGTTCATCAATTACCAGTTGGTATTTTAAGTGATTTTGGTTACATTTTAATTACTAGTGATTGTTTAGTTGATATTCCAAAAATGAAAAAAGAATTAGCAACATTACAAGAAAAGGGTATTAAAACTGAAGGGCGAATGTTTATTAGTAATGCTGCTCATATTATTACACCTGAATTAATTGAATTTGACCAGAAAAATAATTTAATTGGAACTACCGGGTCTGGTATTGGACCAACCTATGCTGAAAAAATGTATCGTAAAGGGAAACGTGTTGAAAACTATGCAGATGAATTTAGACAAATGGGATTCCAAATAGTTAACATGGCTGAATTCTGGTTTTCAACTTTTGTTAAAGAAAATGTAAAAAGTATACTTCTAGAAGGTGCACAGGGCTTTGGTCTTGATATTAACTGGACTAATAATTACCCTTATTGCACATCATCAACCTGCACAGTTGCCGGAGCTATTAATACTGGTATTCAAATGAAAGATATCCGAAATATTTACGGAATTGCCAAAGCTTATGATACATATGTCGGATTGGCTAAATTCCAGCCTGAAGATGACAATAATCTCAATATTATTGGCGACCATGGTAAAGAATTCGGAAGCACAACAGGTCGTAGACGTCAATGTAATTATCTTAATCTAGATATGCTTAAAACAGCTCTTTATATCAACAACTGTAATAAATGTATCGTCAACAAAGTTGATATTCTTAAAGATTTAAATATATTCAAAGTAATTCATAATAATCAAATTATTAGTTTTGATTCATGGACAGAAATGGAAAAATATATTAAAGAAGCTTATCCGTTAGTGGAATATATCTTTTCAGAATCCCCTAATACTATTTAATAACAAAAAGATAAAATTAAGTCTTTTCATTTTTTTCAGTCTTTTTATAATCATTCTTTTCTAATCAATAAAGTAAGATTTTATAAAATAATAAATAAAAACCTAAATACAAAATGAATAAAAACAAAGGTTAGTATTCATGATTTTATGCTAAACATAATGTGATATAATTTTTGGCTATCAATTACTAGAAAAATAATCTGTAATAAATCTTTTAATAACATACTTGTGAGTTGCTTCAAAATCAAAAGCATCCTTATTAAAAATATATAGATCCTCAATAACTGTATCAATAAAGTTATCTACTTTTTCAGCTTCAGTTATATCTGGTTTATCTTCATTTGCTTTGGTCACATATTCTTTTAATTTGTTTGAAGGGTCACTATAAGCAAATATAATACCACTTGCAAAATCAGCACATCTAGATTCATCATCCTTAGTAATTTGTTGTTCTTTTTTGAAATTATATTGAGCACCTGATTCATTGTCACTATTATGGTCTTCTAATTCCTTTTTAAATATAGAATCGCTAAATGAATATCTTAAAACTACAGGAGGATTTTCTCCATCAGTAATTTTGATTGTTCTCATAGTTCTAAAACTATCCTTACCAGAACGGTAGCTTAATTTTTTTTCTTCTAATGTATAATTAAAAGGGGCGCCACCACGTTGTGATACTTTTTTGTGTTTCTTGGCATTATTACTCTTTTTACCCTTTTTACTAAGTTTACTGCTTTTCTTTGTTAACTTAGTTTTCTTTGAAATTGAGACAGTTCTCATGATTGATAATTTGGTTTTATATTTATAAAAGATTTTTTTTAAAATGACGCTTTTTTAATGCCTTTTTACGATTTATAATCATTCTTTTCTAATCAATAAAGTAAGATTAAATATATTCTTAATAAAACAAATAAATAAAAATCTAAATACAAAATGAATAAAACCAAGGATTATACTTATTTATTTTTAGTAATTCTAGGATTAGTATTAGTCATAATATTTTCTTTAATATGGCAACCTTTTATTTACTATTCAACTCAAACCAAAGAAGGATTTGAAGACCAACAACAAATTAAAATACCAAAGGTTATTCATCAAATATGGTTAGAATCTAATGTTATACCATCTGAACAACAATCTAGAATGGATACATGGAAAAAAGATTATATTAAAGAACATCCCGAATATATTTATATATTATGGAACAAATCAAAGATTGAAAAACTAGATTGGTCACCTGTATTAAAAAACATATATGACCTAGAAAAAGACCCTAGAGGAAAATCCGATGTCGTTAAATTATTAATTCTTCATCAAATGGGAGGAATTGTAATTGACCCTAATGCTGTTTGGGCTAATAAATCCAATTTAGATGATTTAATTGAAAAAGCATATCAACAAAATAATAATATGTTTCTAGGAAGAGAACCTAATCAAAATTGGGTAGGTAATAGTGTTATTGGTTCAGTTAAAAAACATAGAGCTTTGGCTTTTCTTTTAAATAAATTAGAAGAAATATCTGATGGTTATTCAGAAATTAGAGAAAAAACACCAACATGGATTGTGACTGGTCCAGTATTTGTTAATAGAGCAGTCATGGATAATTATCCAATAACCGTTTTTCCTGATTTTACCTTTACACCAATGAATAAAAATAGAAATTCTTTAACAACATATCAACCTAGAGATAATATGATTTTGGAAGATTTACCTAAATTGGCTTACATGTATAATTATGATTATAAATATTATTGAGCTGTCTCCATATAAGGAGTAAATATTGTTAATAGATATTGTGCTGGGTTCTCATATATGCGTGGGCTTTCTCTAGAAGATACGGGTGATCTTCTTGTAGAAGATACTGGTGTTGCTTCAGGCCTTAATATGTCACGATCCTTTATATTCTTATCAGTTATAAATAATATTGAAATTACATCATTCGATATTCTCCTCAAATCAAAGGCTTTTAATAAACTAACTCCTGCTAACTCTTTTTTTAATGATTTATGTAACTCTAACAAAAGAGTTGAATAACCAGCATCAATAGATTCATATATGGAACCAGTTTGGCTTTTGTCCGGATATTCTTGTAATTTTTCATCAACTATAATATATTTATCTAAAAAGTTAAAATTGCAGCACCTAGCTTGTCTTTCTTGAAATAATTGGGTTAATTGATCAGGATTAGTCAAATTAATATTTCTTGTTGTTTTATCTCTTGCATTATTATTTGCGTCACTAATTAATAATTCATAATCATTACCTCTAAGTAATTCAACTAAAATACTATCTGTTGTTGTTCTATTAAGTGCAAGAAAAGCCTTTAAAATTGTTCTTCTTAACTTTGTGCTTGTTAGTAAAACTAATTTTCCTGCTTCTTTTAATAGTTTTAATAAATCTATAAATTCTGCATACGCGTGAAAATATCCAGATTGTATTTCTTTTTCTGACATTGCCAAAAAAGTATTATTTATTTGTTCCTTTATACATATTTTTTTTGGAACAAAGGCTTCCCCATATCTACATAATTTTTCCATTTTATCTGTAAATATTAAATCCATGTCAATAATAACAACTGATCTATTATACATTTCTTGATCTCCTGGGAATTTTCTTTTAAGTCTGGCATAATCTTTATTTGAAACACCGGCAGCTTCAACAGGGGAGCTAACGATTGAGTAATGAGGCTTATTAAGATTACGACTAGCTGGAAACATACATTGATTTATATAACAATTTTCATTTGATAGCCCAGGGGCGGCCACGGTAGAACTAGCGTTATTATTTTTGTTCCGCAACATTTCAAGTATATGTAGAACATTTTTTTTTTCTGTATCTTCTTCGTTAAAAATTCTGTTAATAACATTTTCTAAAAAATTTTTAAAGGTTTGCAATTTTTCTTCTTCAGTCATATTATCATTTCGATAATTTATTTGTTGTTCATCTATTAAATTTTGTATACTTTCTAATAAATTGAATGATATATTGTTTGGAACATCCTTTTGATATCTTATTGATATATCGCCATACTTATTATATACTGGATCATTGCTATCAGTGTTTATTATAATTTTTCTACCACCATAGTTATCATCCTCATACCTAGCAATAAAACCACCACGTTGTGATATTGGTTTGTATTTTTTCCCTCTGTTATTTTTTTTACTTTTTCTTTTTTCTACAGATTTAACATTATGTTTATATATTTTCTTACTTAATTTTGGCTTTCTTTTATTTTTAATCAAAGACTTCTTTGAAACACTTCTCATAATTATTATTTAACTTTATTATTTTTTAAAAAGAAAATTAATTTTTACTAATTATGTATTAAATTATCTAGACCTAGTTGATTTTTAGTTAATATTTCTGAATATTTTGCTCTTTCTAATTGGTCGTTTGGAAAAACAAAATCAGGTGATTTTAAATTAGGATAAATCTTTTTATTCAATTGAATATCACAACATTTATTACATTCAATCCCAGAACATTCACGTTCTTTAATTACAGAATAACCATCTGCCGTCATTACTTCTGTTTGTAAATTACAATTATAACAGATTGGTTTCTCTTTATCATAATGTTTAAAACCAATTCTATTCATACCAACTGGTAATTCACATACACCATTTTTACAACCTCCGAAAGTATTAGGATAATTCTTATTAGCCTGGAAAAAAGGACAATCCTCATCTTTTTGACATTCTTTATCCCAAACACCAGTTTTATGAACCATTGGGTCCATTGATAAACAAGTATTTTGGTTTTGTGCTTCTGGGAATGCTTCACCATTTGGTTTAAAACATTTATGTCCATCATTTAATTCAAAAATTATATCGTCAATATTATATGATTTTGCTTGACTCATTTCTCTATTTGCTTTATAATTTTGCATTTGGGTATAAACACTATCTAGAATTGATTCATCGTCTTTATTTGCTCCCGAAAAATGAAAAGATTTAGAAGCATTAAAATTATAAGAATCTAAATCTTTAAAAACAATTTCTGATTGAGGTATTGTTCCTATTAAATAAGCTTTGTCTATCCACATTTGAAATTGTTCCGGTTTAAAATACATGCCTAGATATATTGAAAAACCATAATGTTTATTTCGACGAAATATTTCAACAATAAAAGTATAATAATATAAATTTAATGTTTTATGATATTGAATTTTAACTAACTGTGAATCTGTTATTTCATAATTAGTCCATTGATGATAAGGCAAATCAAAATTCTTCTTTCTAGCTTCAGTATTAAATTTCAAGATGAAATAATAAAACATGATTTTAAGAATCTTTTGATGTTCAACACTTAATTTTTTAAATTCTAGCTTATTTAACCCTGTAAATTCTTTTGATTTAAAGAAATTAGCAGATAATGGTGTAGAATCACTTGAAACATCAGGTATATTGGGATTATATGTTGGTGCTGTGTTATATGTAGGTTCTGGAATATTATTTTGTCGATTTAATAAATGTTCATCTAGAAATGCTTTTTGTGTTGATGAGAAAAGTTTTTCATCAGATAATAATTTTGCATTTTCATTTTTATATAAAGTTTCTAATGGTAAATCACTCATTTTATATAATTTATTATCATAAGTAAAATAACTGACTTTCTTTTTAATTCTATTGATAATATCAATAGCTTGATAAGTTTTAATTTCATTTTTAATTCCTTCATATGTTGTTGATAAACGATTTGCACTAACTGGTTGGGGATTATAAATTTCAGGTCTTCTAGCTAGATAATTATCATTTTTATTATATCCAGCAGGAATATTGCGATATATCTGATTTTTTTTATCTTGTGCTATATTATCATAATTGATTTCAATTTCAGCATTATCATTTTCTATAGTGTCATTTTCAGACATGATTATTCTTACTTTATTTACTTACTTTATTACTTTTATAGAAAAAAATAAAAATATACCTAGAATTACACTTTTATAAAATATCATATTCTAGATACATGAAAGTTATTTAATAGTTTTTTGATAACACTTTTTTCCTAAAAAAGTGTTTAGGTAACTTTAAAAATAAAATAAAAATAATAAAATTATAAACTACTAACATGTATCTAGAATTACACTATCATGTTCTAGATACATAAAAATAGTTTTAGTTTTTGGTAACGCTTTTTCTTAAAAAGTGTGTTTTTGGTAACGCTTTTTCTTAAAAAGTGTGTTTTTGGTAACGCTTTTTCTTAAAAAGTGTAAAAAAGCATTTAGAAGTCATCAATATCATCATCTTCCCCTGGAACATAATCATATTCATCATCTTCAACCTCATAATCTAACATCTTTTGTCTACGTTTTTCTTCTATTAAATCGCCAGCTACTTCACCCATTTCATTTAGTTCATCTAACAATTCCATGTCACGGTCAAAAGGCACCTTGTCTTCACCGGCAGTTATTTCTCTTTCAATAATGTCTTCAAAATCATCATAATCAATTAAACCAAGACGCTTTTGGTCTAAAATAGCTCTACGAAGGTCCTTTCTAGTATCATCAACAGCTAGTTTAGCAAAAATACTAAGAGTCTTTCTGTTTCTTTCTTCAATCTTTTTATTATAGACAATTGTTAAATATGATTGTGTTAATTGATTAAAGTCCTCTTCTTCCTTGAAAATCTTATCCATGATTTGAGTTATATATAAAATTATTATTTTACGGTCTGAAAACACTTTCAAATTAAAATTACGAATATCTTCCTCGAATTTATCAATATTTGAACGACTGATTTCACCAGCTAATTCAGAATCGTCTTGATGGTCTACTTTTGCAATAAATTGATGAACTTTCCCTTTTTTACTTTCAACCTTAAATTCAATCATTTGATTTAATACAATAAATAGCATGCAGCGGAAAAAAGATGCTGAGTTTTGATAATTGAAATACATGCTATTATTACCAATAAATAATTCCAAATCATTTGTTAAACTATTAAATAAATCAAACAATTTACTAAATAATGATTGATATTCGCGGTAGTAAATTAAATATTTCCATTGATTATTCATGTCAAAATCATTATATTTGTCAAATGCATTATTTTTAATGATGGACAAAGAATTTCTGAAAAAATTAAATAAATAATTCTTGAGATTCTTTTCAATTCTGATTGATCGTTTATTCGAGGCTTCTTTGAATAAATTACCACTGACTTTATCAATAAATTCTTTGCTCCCATAATCTTCGTCATAAACACCTTTACTTCCAATAGTTTTGCTTCTTTCACTTTCTTCTTTTGAGGTTGAAACTTCATTACTAGACATTACCCCCATATCATCTTCTTGATAAACTTTATAATAATCACCTAGTTTAAATAATTTTGTTTTAAGTTCAGGGTCTTTCTTAATTACCGCCATATTATTAACTAAAGTATCAATTTCTTGTGTGATTTGTTGATTAATTTTACCCCAATGTTTTTCCAATTCTTTCTCTTTTTTGTCATCTGATTCTTCGCTTACTATAATGTCCTTTAATCTAGTTAAAAACCCTTTGATAAAACCACTATTGTCTAAACCTTTGTTATTTTCCAAAAAGTTATTAATAGTTTGCTCTAGGATTTTTCCTTGTTTTAACTCTTTTGGTTTGGATACTGTTATTTTATTCTTTTTACGAATATCCGATAATAATTCCTTATAATCTCCAGTGGTGTAATCTTTATCACGTATTTCTTTTTTACTTTCACCAGATAAAGTGCAAATATCAAATGAGTTAAAGATTCTGACACTTCCTCTGTTGACACCGCCATCGACATACATCATGAATAATTTATTTTTCATTTCATCAGTTACCATGTATTCTTGGTTTACAATAAAATAAGGGTCCATTGATACTTTACTATCAAATTCCACTTTCATAAAAGCAGGAGGTTCAGCCACATGCCAAACTCTTTTCTCAATCTTATTCTTTAATAAATCTAAACCGGCTAATACATTAATCATATCTTTAATAGAATTATCTTTATTGATGACATAATCATAATAAGAAGAATTACTATCTTCTTTAACTTGGGTTAAACAACATGAATTACCTAACTTAACTTCCTTATGAAAAGCAACAGCTGGATATTCTTTAGAAATAATTTGATGAATATTCGTGAATATTTTAGAACTTAATGAACTTAAATTTTCTCTTAAATCATTCATAAATTGTCCATACTTTCCAATTACTATTTTATTTATTTTGTCAGCACTTAATCCAACAGTTGGAGACCATCCTGCATCTAGAACACCTAGACATGGTCTATATCCTAACCAAAAGTTAGTTGGATTTTGTGCAAAAGGGTCATCGGAGATTCTTTCTAATGATTTTCTTTCTAGTGCTTCTTTATATTTTTGTTGAACATTTTGATTTTGTATAATTACCTTTAATCTAGCCATAAATCTAGCTTCAATGTTTTGTTCTTTTGCTAAAAACGAAAATTCAGGAAGTGAAGCCATTTTTTGTAAAAGACCAACAAAATATTGGACTGTTGATAAGTCATTTTCTTTGCCTAATGGAAAGCCTGACAAATTTCCTTTGGCCAAATCATTACTAATCAAATAAGTCATTTCTGAAGTTTGCAAAGTGATTAAAAATCTAGCAGTTATGTCATATATAGCAAAACGATAGAAAAATTGCCCAGCTTGATATTCTAATAATTGCTGATTATTGATTTGTGCGGCAGTCATCTTTTTAAAATATTCGCGTGTTAAGAAAGGTTCGGATTTGATAAAACTTATAATATCCTCTTCATCATAACTCAATAATTTAATTTTAGTGAATGATTTTAGCATTTGAATGGTATCCAAAAATAATTTCATATCTTTTGAGTCTTCATCCATTTTGCTTTCCACATCATCCAATAAATCATCTAAAATATTTTTACGAACTTGACGTCTTTCAGCTTCCTGGTCAATAATTTCACGTGTTATTATTTTTTGGTCATTTGCATCAGCTTTACGAACAAAACCATCCATATCAATTTCATCTGATGCAACTAGAAATTCACCACAAACCTTACAGTTATAGTTTTGGTCAACTTCAATACCATATACATTTTTCAAGATTTTCTCATCAAGTGTATCATCTTCGCTTTCTTTAATTAATTTATTTGCATATAAAACATGATTACATATTAATTTTTGATGACAAATACTACAATAGGTCCAATTGAAATTCAAATTACGATTTATTAAATCGATACGTCCATAATCTTTAAGATTTTCTTCCATCTCTTTACTAGATTCATCACCCATTGGTAAATCTTTCAAAAATACTGGTGATAAATCCTGAAATTTCTGTAAAATAGTATTCATTAAACTATATCTTTCAATTGGTGTAATATGTTTCATCTTCATAAAATAATTCAATACTTGATAATGGGGGCAATCTTTAACCTTTTGTTGAGCTTTTTGAACATCTTCGATAATTTTGCGATATCCTTCCAATGTAAATTCACGTTTTAATTTTTCCAAATTACGATGAGAACTTAAAAAGGATTTGGTCTTGGCCAATTCTTTATCAATATTACGCTTCTTAAATTCAATGTTTTTAATGTCTTCTAATTCTGATTCTAAAACAGCCACATATGTACGATGATTCTTAATTTCACGATAAATTCTATCTAAATGACCAGGATGGCATTGCATATCATCCTTTTGATATTGACATTCATCATCATTCATTAACGCCTTTAAGTTATCAAAAGCAGGAGTTTCGCATTGATTTTTAATTAATTCATGTAATTGGTCTGCTTTAAGAGCTGTTTCCTCCCACACTTGTTTTTTATTGGGTAATTCCCGACGAACATAAACCTTATTATTCTGTTTAACTACCGCATGTTGGTCAACTTTAACCATGTCCATTCCATTATCAGTTTTAATATCAACATTATTATCTTTGTCTAAATCATGAACTGTTAAGTAAGTTTTAACGATTTGATACTTCGGTCTTGTTTGACATTCTGCAATTTTCTTATTCATTTTACTTAAATCTAGGTCACGTTTGTATCTTCCTTCTAATATTTCTAATTCCTGTTTCTTTTTGGCTAAAAGTTGGTCTAATTCATTACGATTGACGCTTCTTTCATCTTCAATTAATTGATTTTTAGCTAACATTAATTCTAGTAATCGACCATGATCTGGTTGTTGTAAAACCCAAGCTAAACGATTAGCATCAGAATCGATTGATTTGTTTAATGCTGGATAGGTTTCATAATAATTTTCCAATCCTTCTAAAACCATTTTATCAATTAAAGCAAAATATTTAGCAGTTGAGGCTAAAGTTGGTGTTTCATGTTGTAAGAATTTTTGATAATTTAACCAACGTTTCGATAATACATATGTCTTACCTTCTAGATTAGAGTCAAGTATTTTGGATAAAAGTTTCCAATCTTCAATATTAAGATATCTTAAATTGTAACCATATGATTCAATAACTTTTTCTAAATCTGACCAGTTTGATGTTTCTTGCAATTCTTTTTTGTGTGCTTCACATATTTCTTTAAAATCGGGGATTAATTTATTAAGATATTCTTCTTTATCCATTCGTTGGCTATCTGTTTCTGGACAGTAAAAGAAAACTGGTTTATCTCGTAATGAAAGTGGGTGTTCAATTTGAGTGTCTTTTTCGATAACCATTTCTTCGATTCCAGTTGAGTTTTTATAATTTTCATATAATCCACCAATAGAATCAAAGTATATTTGATGTTGATTAAAAGCATGCTGTAAGGGTAAAGCTAGAAAACCAACTATATTAAATCTATCACCATCTTGCATTTTCTTAAATTTAGGTTGATTTTTAATACTGGTTTCCATATATTCTTCGTAAATCCATTGATTTTCAACATCTTCAACCATTATAATATCTTCGTCATCATTTATGTCATTGATATTATCTCCGTATTTTTCTTTGAATTTCTCAACAAAATATATTAAAGGGGATTTGATATTATAACCTTCAATTGCCGATTCTTGAAAATCAATACCTTGAGATTTAAAGGCTCCTTGATTATATCTGATAACAAATCCAGTAAAATCGTCGAATGGTAAATCTTCATCCGAGATTTTATCGGCATTATTGCCGATAAATCCAATCATTTTGGAATCATCATTAATTTTATAAGGTTTCATCGTTTCGTTGATGGCTTTTTCCAGTTGAAAATAAGTAATCGATGATATTTTTGATGATGCTTTTTGTTCAATCATATTAAGAACATCATTAATTACTTGTTGTTGATTTTTGTTAAGGATGTTACTGTTTGATGTATAAAATTCATAATGATAATCTGATACTTCATTTGGAAAATATAATTTCTTTCTATCTAGAACAATTGGTATTAAAAATTTGTTACGATAATCATTTTTAAGATATGCTTCTAATAGAGGTTTCTTACCTTTATTATAAACTCTAGCATCTTCCTCAATCTCTTTTTCTAAATCTCTATCACCTTCAAATGGATTAAGTCTTTCTTGTTCATCGTCATAAGCTTCTTCTACTTCTGTTTTAGGTTCCAGTGATTTTAATTTAATTAATTCATCTTTGAGGTCAACAATTCTATTATTAATTTTATGAACTTGATTAACTAAAAAATTATTTCTGCGCAATTGTTTATTTGGGATGTATTTTTCGACTAAATATTTAAAAAACTCGTTCTTTTGTATTTGTGGTTGATATACTTTACGTTCATCTGGAACAGCAACTTTTTGTGATTTATAAACTACTTTTGATACTTCTATATCAATTGGTTGGTCATCAATTTCAAATTCATTCATATCAAACTCACTATTTTCCGAACCAGAACCAGCTTCAGAAATTGTATCAAGAGCCATTTCTTCATCCAGTTCATCATCAACTTTAACAAATTTACTTTTAAGTCCTTCAATTTCATCAGTTAATGAATCATCATAACCATCAAATTCATCTCCTTCAGCTTCCCGTGTTCTTTTTGACGGTGTAATTTGTTTTTTGGTAGCTCCACCTATCATTTCTCCTAAGATTTGTTTATTATTATCATCAACGTCAAAAGATTCGATACCAAATACATCCCCACCACCCCCGGGTTGACCACATTTCATACCTGCGTTGTCTAGATTAACTTCTTCCAAATCTAATCCTTCAACATGATAATTCTTTAATGCCGGATTTTCTTCTTTTTCTTCATCAGAATCGCTTCCTAGACTACCATCAGTATCATCGGTAATAAATTTAGAAGCAGCCACAGGAAACCCTTCTTCATCATCTGAATCATCATTTATTAAGATTTTTTGAACTGGTCCTGATTCATATTCGGAATCAGAATCAACCATAACCGGAATAATGTTTATTTCATCAGAACCGGGATGATAAGTTCCAATAACTTTATTATTTTCTTTAATTTCTAAAGATGTTGAATCAACATCATAAATATTTTTTTTTCTGTCCATAATTTGTGTTAAAAACCCTAATTCAGCGTCTTTTTCCTTATCGGCTTTATTTTTTAATTGTTCTTGAATGGTTAAAGGTTTAGTCGGACGTTTAGGTAATATTTCGATTTCTTGAACACCAGCAAATGAATTGTCATGAGGTGGTTGACGATAAAATAATGTATATCTTTTATTTGAATCAGATGTTGCCCCTCTTCTGACTATTCTAACTCCTTTGGGAGTAAAATCAGTTACATCAACTACTTGATTATCTAAAAAACATACACTAGATAAGGGGTTGCATTTTAATTTAATTTGTGACCCAACTTCTAATAATTGAGAGTCTTCAGGTTGATATTCATCAACATGAATTGATTTGCTTTCAACTTTTGGAATTCCATTCGGAAATGCAAAATTCAAAACTTTTTGTAACATTTTTACTTCTTGTTGATTGTCTTTATGAACATGATAATATTGTAAGATTGCTTTTTTTAAATGTTGATAATCGTTGTGATTAATTGTTTTATTATTGTCAAATCGATAATTAGCTTTAGCTAAATTAACTTGATAAAAAATAGGCTTTCTATCTACATCACAATTAAAACATGTAACTTGTGATTGATTACCGTCTATAATAACTCCTGATGTTTCTGGATGAGATGAATCTGAAACTTTAATTATATATCCAGCCTTAAATGAATTCATTTCGAATACTTGTAAATAATTGAGAAAATAAATAAATAACTTTGGCTTATTATTTTATTAATTATAATTTATATTTATTTGCTAGTTAGTTATATCAAATAGTATAAAAATAAAAAAAGTAAAAAAAAGTAAAAAATAATATTTTATAATATTCTAAAGTAGACTAATATTAAATTGCTTTTTCATACGCATATTTGTTTGCATAATCTCTAAAGATGTATATGAAGAATTATTAAACGATGTAAATATACTTTTTAGATTCTCATAATTTTTCTTTAATTTATTAATATCATCTTCTTCCGCATTTGCTAACTGAGTTTCAGTCGTTTTCATTTCTTGATAATAAGTACCAGTGAGTTTGAATATTTCTACTGATTCACTAGCCAGTTTATGAAATAAGGTAATAAATTCATCATTCGGGTATTGTTTATGTAATTCTTCAATAACATTAAGAAGATTAAGCACATTTAATGGGGTCATTTTCATAATATCTTTCTTTTTTAATTTAAGAAATTGAGATAAAATAGGATGGTCAGCCATGATGAATATTTGATATTTGTTATACAATTCTTCATTAAATTCATTAAATTCAATTTTTTGAATAAAAAATAAAAAAAGTTAAAATACAAAGATTTGCTTTTTAGCAGCACGCACGCAGGTGCATCTGAGCTTGAATCAGAAACTGGTGCGCCAGGTCTCTCTGACTCAAAACTGTCTGGTAAGCTTCATCGTATTCCTTTTTGATCCGCGAGTGGGTTCGGAATTTTTCGAAGTCTTGACGCATCTTACCGTTCTGGTGGAGAGTAAACATCTTTTTACGCCAAGGGTTTTTCTGAAGCTTTTCCCCGATCGCAGTCATCTGTTCGAATGCCGCGAAGGAGGTTTGAAAAAAGACCATGCTATTGTGGATGGCTGACCGCAAGGATGCGAACGCCTGTTTGTTACCGGTGAACTGGTCACTCAGTGGTTCAATGATGTCGTGAAGTGTAAGCGCGTCCGTGGGACTCATGTATTTAATTTCGGCTTCTCCGAAGCTAAGAAAGAGTGCAAGCTTGGGGTGAGATGAAAGCTCTTTAACGGCCATTGCTGGTGTTTGGTGTTTGTAACATATGTTTGAAAGAATTAAAATATTTCAATTTTTTATATTGAATATATTTCAAAATGAATTAAAAAAAGTTAAAAAGTTAAATTAGATATTTGAATGTTATTTAATTAAATAACATAGTTAATGTCAGGTGTAACTGTTGGCATTGGCTCTTGTTGTTGTTGTTGTTCTGTTGGTTGAGTTTCTTGCACAGGTGGTGGAGGAGGAATTACGATTGTTTTACGCGTAAATGGTACGCGTTTACGTTCAGGTGCAGGAGTATTATTAAAGCGTTGAGGAAGCTTAACACCCCCTTCATTCTTCTTTTCTTGAACATATTTATCCCAATAAGTGAGAACTGTTGCGAGTTCAATTGGTGTAATTGTGCGGAAATATAATTCAACAACATTCATCTTAACAGGACGACGAGTTTCTGTCGAAGTTCCGCTTTCAAGATATTGACGATGAATATTCCAAATACTACTTTTAAGTGGCACAGGAACTTCACTAAATTCAATCTTTTGTCCAGCTGGACGTGTGTTATGAGCAACATAATAAGCATGTGTTGTTGAAACAACTTCTTGGTAGAGAGTTGTGTAATGGTCAAAGTCTTTCATCTTTTCTGGGAAATGAATCAGAAAATCATGTGTAGTTTTTTTCTGAAGGTTTTCAGCAAAAATGTCTACCATTGTCGTATGATTACCTAGAAGGTCACGCGAAACAATGAAATCAGGGTTACGAATCTTAGCACGTTCATTATCAAAACGAACTACAAGACCTTGTTCTTGAGCAGGTTGAGTCTTAATGTATAATTCCATAGTCTCCCATGACATAAATGTATGTCGCTTAGGGAACTTAATAGTCCATGACTTGCTTTCAAAATATTCTTTAACATGTGAAATTTCAACAATCATATGGTTTTGCGAACGGTCACGAACTTCAACGAGAACAAGACTAGGTTCAGCATAACGAGCAACATCAAAATAGTCGGGATGTGTTAGCACAAACGAGAAAGTATTAGCTGTATCGAGGTTAGTAACAAATTCTTCTAAGGAAAGACCAGTTGTCTTAAGCAGGGCTTCATCAAAGAGTTTGGCAAATGATTTATCACCACAGCGAAAACTGTTACCTGCTCCGACAAAACTGCGAGTAGCAATTTGCCAACCTTTACGAGGATGGTTGTAAAGATTAATCATAGGACCTGATGGAAAGTCTTCAACAAATACAGTCGTGATTTCGGGATGATGAACTTTAAATTCATCATAAAGACCAGACTTTGGCGGTGCAACCATTAGAGTCTCATGGGTTTCATTATCAACAATCAGACTGCGACTGTTACGAATAAAAGGGTCCGACCAATCCATCTTTTCCTTATCACCTTTGTAACGAATAAGGAATGTCCCTTTATCAAGATTAGAAAAGATATTTAGGCTCTTTTTACGGATTTCATTACGAACAAATTCAAAAAAGTTTAGTGGTTGTGAAGTTTCATCAACCTTAACGAAAGTATCAACATAGGATTTAAATGAAGATTCAAATGTCTTGAGATAGTCCATTTTAATAGTCAAAGGGTTATAAATGTAAACGGGTGAGTTATACTTTATAATATTTACTTTTCCTCATACTCTTTTTTGTTAATTCAATTTTTTTACACTTTTTCAAAAAAAGTGTTACCAAAAACGAAATTATGAATAAATGATAATAATAATTAATGCTAAACTCTCATATTTTGGTTCGAACACCGATGAATATGTTAGAATATGTTAGCGAATAGTTTTTAAGACATTTAAGTTTCTAGATTCTCAACTAAACTTAACATTCTAGTTACACAATCTTTGTTAAATTTAGTTCATCATCTAGAATTTTAAATAAAAAATTATTAATTTAATAACTAAAGTTTTGATAACACTTTTGTTAAAAGTGTCTAGAATTTCAAATAAAAAAATGTTAATTTAATTACTTCGTTTTTGCCAATGCTTTTTTTGAAAAAGCATATTAGACCCAAACTATTAATATCGACCCAATAAAAGCCGCTAAATAAATTAATAAACCCAAACTGCTAAAAACAGACGATGATGTTTTTATAATATCAGTTTGACATTTTTTTGCTCCTTTGCATTTTTCATCTTTAGTTCTTTGTAAAAATGAAGAAATCATGTAAACTTGTATTAAACATAATAATGTAACACCAACATTAAAGAAAGTTCCAACTAATGGTAATGATGAAAATCCTCGATTAAAATTAATGAAAATATTTATTATTCCTAGAATAATACCAATACCACAAAAAGCAGAAATATAATCTAATGGTTGTATTAAACCTAGAACTTTATCATTTGCACATGCACAGTCATCTTTAATATAATATTGAATATACACTAGAATTAATACATTTATTAAAGTAAAACCTAAGAAAAAAACTTGATGGAATGTATCTCTAAATGATTTTTCAGTCATTATAATTATTTTACGATTATTTTACCTTTTTGATAGAAAATAAAAAAATTGAATTGATGGTTTTACGATTTACACAATAAAACAAAACTTATCAAATGGGACAATATTATAAATTTGTTATTTTGAATGATACTAAAAAGAATGGTAAAGAGGTTATTATTCTTTACATCAATCCACATAAATATAATGAAGGTGCTAAATTAATGGAACATTCATATGTGAATACAGATTTATTGAATACAGTTGAATTTTTACTTAGCAAATATGGTCCATTCTATAAATCTCGTATTGTTTGGGCTGGTGATTATGCCGAAGAAGAAGAAGGATATAAAGCAGATGATTGTGATGGCAGACCAAATCTTTATTATATAGCTGAAAATTATAGTTCTTATAGTTCAATTTATAACAAAAATGATAATAATAAATATATTGTTAATCATACTAAACAATTATACACACAAATAAAACAATCTGAAGACAATCAAATTCGCCACAATCAAATCCATCCTTTACCTCTATTGGTTGAGGAAGGTAATGGTAGTGGAGGTGGTGATTATGATGGTCATAATCAAAAATTATGCGGCACATGGGCGCGTGATATTATTTCAATCGAAGAAGAAATACCAGATAATTATTCAGAACTTGTATGTGATTTTGAAGAATATTAAATTCATTCAAAAATAAAAAATTAAAAAGATGAATTAAAATTTATCCTTAATTTTTGTTTTTTTCTAAAAAAGTTTGTTTACTTAGTTTTTTTGCTTTTCTTTGAAACTGTTGCTTTATAGAAATGAGTCCCTTGCAAGTCTTTAATTAATTCTTTGGCTTGTTCCATGATTCTAGAACAAGTATCAAAAACCATTTCACGAATCGTTCCCCAATCACGACCAATATCTTTTTTGGGATTAATATAAATCATTACACTTTTATCAAGTGGATGAGTTTTGTTAAAGCCAACTGCTGTTAATTGTGGATTTTCATCTAAATAGAACTTACGAATATGAGCGGCAATTAAATTACCAATCGTTTCGTTTTCGTTATAAACTCGAATAACATAGGCCTTATCCATTGCATTATATCCATTACTAATTTCCAATTGATTATCAGCTGGATTTTCGAGTAATTCCTTGAAATGAGCTACTTTAGAAATCATAATTTGAAGCCCTTTTTCAACTAAAGCAATGGGTGAATGAATACCAACGGATTCCACTAACATGTCAAACCAATAAGGGTCTTCATCATCATTTTGATAAAAACAGCGTTCGGCCTCTAGGAGGTCAAATTTCTTTTTCATTTCTTCTTCAGTTTTTTGAAAAGTTTCTTCTTCATATGTCGGGTCAGTATCTTTTAGAATAGTGTTGATACGGGCATGTTCATCAATTTGGTCTTTAACATATGCCTTAAATTTACGTTCATAATGTTCAGGGTCGATTTTAAAACTATGTGCTACCGCAGAAACTTGACTAAAAGAAGCATTTGATAGAGAAGTAGAAATCATAGCACGTCCTTCACAATGAAAAGCAGGTTTTTCAAGTGTTTTATCTTCCCATGGAATAATTTTGGTAATTGGAATAAATCCACCAGTTAACGGGTCCGGAGGGAAAATCTTACGAACTTGTTCTTTAGGTAATTTTTGATTATCAGAGAGTTTAATAACTTCAATATCTTCAGACGAAACTAGAAGATAATTCTTAGATGAGTTTTCCTTATGAATTACAAAAGAATATTCAGCTGGGTCAAAATTATCAGGATTTAAATGAATAGGAATTAAACCAATCCGATGACTAATAAATTCGTTCTCGAATGGTGTATTATTTTTGAAAATTTGTAATTGAGAAGTTTCAATTGGTCGGACATTAAAACCAACAGATGGAATATTACTTAAAATAATACGTTCTAAACTGTTAACAAACGCTAAATCTACATTTTTTAATTCAAAAGTTAAATGGTCTTGACTAACATCCCATGAATCTTGATAAGGAAAACGAAAGTTGAAAATTTTCTTCTCATTCTTTTCGTTACTAGGATTAGGGTTAGGATTTGGATTTGCTCCTCCTTGTTGATATAAAGGAGATGTATTTTGATTAATTGGATTTACTTGTGGGTCACCGTTTTGAGACATAACTGACTTAGCTTTAATTATTTAGTGATAAAATTATTCTTATTTCAATTTTTTAAACACTTTTACACTTTTAACAAAAGTGTTATCAAAACTTAAATATTATAATCATAAAATAATTAGATTTGTATACCTAGAATAACAACTAAATTTAACAAAGCATGTGTAACTAGAATTGTTAAATTTAGTTGATGTTCTAGATACATAAATATGTGAAAAAATATTAGCTGGTATTTACATAAAACTTTCGAAATTAAAAGTCGACTGAATATGTAAGTCTAGCTAATCTTTTTTGTTAACCGCCCTACCGAAGAGTTTGTTAACGAAACGTTAAAAAACATGTTTTTATACATGAAATCATACTATAAATATACACTGTTTTTAGTTTTTATTGGAAATAGTTCTAAAAATAGAAAAGATAATAAAAAGAAGACTTAGATGTATCTAGAATTGATAATTTTATAAACTTTAATTTTTAATAATACTATTTTAGAAAAAGGATATTCTAGTTACATATTTATAGTTTTATAAAAAAGATGACTTTGGTGTATTTAGAATTGATAGTTTTATCAAGTCCATTTAAAAAATAATAAAACAATAAAATATTTTATTTTGATTTGAAAAAAAATCAAATTTAATATAATTTTTTTCTGTGTTATAAATTTAATTTTTAATTTATAACACAGAAATGTCTTTCTTGTCAAGAAAAACAGCGAATGAACAAAAAATAGAGAATGATTATGGTGATTTTTCAGGTAGCTTACTTGATTCTGAGACACCAGTCAATTATGCAAAAAGTCAACCTGTAAACGCTTTTAAATTAGCTATTATAATATGTATGCAAGTATTTTATAAAAACGAACGTATCAATAAGGGGAAATTACCTAAAAATGCAGATAAAGGTGCTATTAGCATATTCACTACGATATTTCAAGACACTGTTCTTATAGAACAAGTCAAAGAAAGTTTAACACATGAATATACATTATCACAATCACAATCTGGTGGTTCTAAAGTCAATATTAGAAAAACTAAAAAAACAAAAAAAACAAACACCACGAAAAAATAAATATGCAATGAAATGGGTTTTAATCACCAGTAATGAAAAGTATCTTAATAAGATGATTTTGTATTGTTCCAACCTAAAAGAAAAGTGTGTCATTTAAAATAGTTCGTGCTGTAAAAAAGGAAATTCTAGATACTAGTTTAGTCATTTTTATTTAGCGAACTTTAATTAAAAATCAAAAAACCCTAATAAACCATAATAAGATTTTCATACAAAAAAAGTTATTCCCTTTGCACCCCTTACCACCAAAAGGCATGGACGGTAAATTAAAAAGATTAGCCAGGAACACATAATCCCTCGATACACTTTTTTTGAAAAAGTGTTAGCAAAAAATAACAATAAAATAGTCGACAAATTATGTAGAATTTAGCTAGGAGATTTTAAGACATCGATGTATCTAGAATAACAACTTAACTTAACTATTCTAGTTGCACAAAATTAGTTAAACATAGTTATACACCTAGAATAGGAAATAAAATAATATTAAGTTTTGATAACACTTTTGTTAAAAGTGTTTTTTGGTAACACTTTTTTCCTAAAAAAGTGTGTGGGATTTATTTTTTCTTTCGTCTATTTTTCATTTTAATTGTTCTCATTTAATATAAAATTACTACTTTTATAAAATGAATCAAAATATACTTTTCTTTAGTCAAAATTGTCAACATTCCAAAAGAGTAATGGCGAAACTTATTGATACACCTGTTTCTCAATCTTTACAAAAAGTATGCGTTGATGACCCACAAACTAGAGCTAGATTACCAAAATGGGTTACATGTGTCCCTTTAATCTATTTATCTCAATCACAACAAGGACAACCTAGCATTTTAAAAGATAATGACCTTTGGGCATGGGTAGAACACCAAATTTCACAATCACAAATACAAAGACAACCACCACAACAACAATTTCAACAACAAAATCAAGCTATGAATCAAAGACCTTCACAACCACAATCTGCACCATCTCAACAAATGCAAAATGGTGACCTGATACCTTTTAATTTAATGGAAATGAAAAGTGGGGTAGCTTCAGATAATTATTCTTTACTTAACCCAGATAGTAATGAACCTAATATGATGGATGGATTGTTTATGCATTCTTATGAATTAATATCTGGAAGTAATCAAAAACCTTTAAATCCTCAACAACAACCACAACAACAACAACAACAAAATTTTAACCGAAATCAACCACCACCATCATATTCACCCAATATACCTAATATGCAACAACAACAACAAGGAATGCAACAACAACAAATGAGAATGAATATGAATAATGACCCAAATCAATCGTCAAGAAGTTCGCAAAAACAAGAAAAATTTGAACAAGAATTAGCCATGAAAAAAGCCATGCGTGAACAAGATAATTTTGGCCAACAAGCAGGCAGAAAAGTAGATGGAGTCCCACAAAATTTTAATCAAATGTGGGAAAACAATAATAATAGATTCTAAAAATAAAACATATAAAGTCCAATTGAAGCATTTTTCTTTTGTTTTTGTTATTTTTTTATTAGTTTTTGTTATTTTTTATTATTTTTTGTTATTTTTTGTTATTTTTTGTTATTTTTTGTTAAAACTTTTTTTCTAAAAAAGTTTATTTGGCTTGAGCTAGTAGAAATTGAATTGAAAGTTTTGTTAAAACATTCATGTAATCCCAAATAACTTTACGATTCAAATCATCCATTTCTAACCAATATTTTTTAATATTCTCAAAAAGACGAAAGGCTTCAGCTTGATTGTTTTTATCATTCGTTTCGGATGTTACAATGTTATTAAAATTGTTAAGAAAGAAATCTGAATCACGTGCTTGAATTTGAGGAATATGACGTTGAATAGTGCAAGCGAAATATTCAATTGGTTTACGGACATTAATTCTCTTTAATTGATCAATTAAACGTTTGTAATATCCAAAATCTTTATCCTCTGGATAAGTTTGAATTAATTCATCAAGAAATTTATCTAATTGAGTGTTAAAAGCAATCGGAATAGACATGTTAAAAAAATAAATCTTAGTAATTTATTCAATAATATATTTATATTTAATGTAGTTTTTTTATGTTTTTTTTGATACGCATTTTAATTTTCAATTAAAATTGTTGGAAAAAAGAAATTATTTGGACCTTCTGCATCTTTTAAATAAATATTACCTTCCATAGGATTACCTATCGCATCAGGATAAGTATGTGCATTTGAACCTGTTGGACTTGGATTTTCTGCTAATCCAGACACAAAAACAGTTCTATCCCTTTGAGTTCTTCTTTCTCTTCTATCACTTCTATCACTTCTATCACTTCTATCACTTCTATCACTTCTATCACTTCTATCACTTCTCTCGCTTCTTTCTCTTTGATATTTATCAGATCTACCAGTTCCTCCAGATGTTCTTGAACCTTGTGTATTATCACCAAATAATCTATCATAATTATCTTGCCACTGAGATGAATTAGGAGTGACACTTGGTTGAGAAGTTGATGATGATGAAGATGGGCTTTCCCAATTTGAACTTAATAAAGAATCAAATGCCATTGGTGTTTCAGGGAGAGTTGTATCAGTTGTTCCACGTTGATTTGTACCACTACCTCTTGTTGTCCAGACAGTTGGAGACTTATTATCATATGGCATATATAATGTATCTTCATCTTGGGGAGGTATATCTTCTGGTCTAACATTGTCTTCAGTATCTGGTTCAACCTTACATTCTTTAACCTTATTTTTAGTATTAATATATGTCGATGATAAAGTATATGGAGGATTCATATTAACACCATCACAATAGTCATAATTTTCTTGATTTAACACTTTAAAAATTAATTCATAAAATTTATTGGCTAAATCAGTATAATAATTATCATTTCTAGATGCTTGTGACATGAAATTAGCAGATTTTAAAATACATTTAATCTGGTTACCAAAATCACGCCTTTTGTAATTCAACTTGATAGTTTTACTGTCTAAAGCTGTTAAAACTTCATTATAAAACATAATTAACGACTCCATTTGTTTTCTAATTAAATCTCTAACCATATTATTATAATCAGCATCTTGTTTGCGATTCATAGGATTTACATTTTTACATAAACCTTCTAAAAATGTTCTTTCTGTTGATTTAAAAAAATCTTTTAAACCACTCAAAGTATAACTACGTATAAATTCTTTAATCTCATTTTTAAATCCAGGTTTAGCAAGTAAACCCTTCGAAAAAAATTTTCTTATATCAGTCTTTTTGGGGTCCAATGGAGGATTAACCATTAAAGCAACATCAATAAATCTTTTAATTTCTTCCTTTAAAATTACAATATCTCCACTTGTATTTTCATGTTTAATAGTAAATTTTTCATTATTTATTTTTTTATAAAATAAAACCCCACAAATTATAATTACTGCTAAAATAATAGCAACTATTAATCTCATTCCTATCCATTGAAATGAATTACCCATTTTGGACATTTTTATTATGACTTTGATAACTTTTAATATATTCTTAGAATTTATTATTAGTATTTATTATTAGTATTTATTATTAGTAATAAAAAACAAATAATAATAATAAATCAAATACAAAAAACTAATTCAACCGAATAATATTTGTAAACTTAATGGGAAAAATAACAATGAAATGAAAATGGTAAGTTTAATTTTTAATTTTTTAATCTTTTATATTGTCAAATTGAACAATAATATTTTTATATCATGACTACCCAAACAGAAGATAAGACCAATCTCGAACATTTTAACTTTTACTTACGTGAATTTATTAGCCAACTTGTAATTGTATACCCAAAGGCTAAAGAATCCCTAGAATCAACATACTCTGAATTATTAACAAATGACAAATTTAAAGATGATAAATTCATTAAATCTTTTATGAAAAAAGCTTACCCAGCATCAAATATGATTCGTGAAAAGAATGGAGAGCTTTTTGTTAAACAACCTGACCTTATTGATGGTATCAACTTTAATGAACTCTGGACATCACCTAAACTCACAGAAAATAGCAAAAAATCCCTTTGGAAATATCTTACACTTCTTTACATCTATGGTCGCACAGTAGTTAGTCCACCGTCCCAAATCGAAAAAATGATTAAAGATTTCGAAACATTTGGCGATGATGCCCCACCTGTTGATGCTCAGGCACAAATGTTGCAAGAAATGCTCAATAACCTCAAGGAAAAGAACGAACTCGGTGGTGATGATGAAGAAGATGGTGAAAAGAAATCTAGCGGAATGCCATTTAACTTTAACCTAGAATCTCTTCTTGGTAATAACACATTCATTAAAGGACTTATGTCTGACATTAAAGACGAATTCAGTGATATGGATATGCCAGAAAATCCATCGGATATTGGAAGCGTTCTTAAATCTCTACAAAATCCTGCAACACAAGCCAAGATGCAAAATATAATGGGCAAGATGGCCAAGCATTTCGAAGGTGCAGGTATGGGTGATTTATCTAACCTACAATCACAAGCCCAAAAGATGATGCAATCCATGGGGCTTAACCCAGATGACCTAGCCAAACAAGCTGAAGCCATGGGTCTTAACCAAGGTCAAGTCAATAGAATTAAAACAGCTGGACGCAATGAATCTGCACGTGCTAGACTTCAAAAGAAATTACAACAAAGACAAACTGGTCAAGAAAAGAAAGAGTAAACATAATACTTAAAATACCATTTCATTTTTTTTATTTTCATTATATAACAACTAATTTTATTTTTCTCAATTAGTAATAAAAATCATAAAATAACCAAATATAAAATGCCAAAATTAAAGAAATCTAGAACCATATCTAGAACAATATCTAGAACAAGAAAAACAAATAAATCAAAAAAAATAAATAACAAAAAAACACTTAAGTCAAAAAAAGACCCTGAATATATTATTAATTCTTTCGAACAAATTAGTAAATATGTAGAAGATTTAAAAAAATATTTAGATGACACTACTATTTCAGAAAGAATTAAGAAATTTTCATTGCGCAGATTATTATCTGCAAATTTATATGGAAGTAATGCTCCACTTTACATGAGTTCTTTAATAACATATAAATTATTGTATAGTTGGGAAAATCCTCTAGCAACAGTTGAAGATGATAAAATCATACCAGAATTTAGAGAATTATTACAAGATTTACATATCCATCTCAATAGTAATAAATCAAAATTTAATTTTGCTAGATTAATTATACATACAACCGATGAAGATAACATATATAATAACGAATATATGGCTTTTAAATATAATAATGAATCTTAATAATCATATTATTTTTATGTTTCTAGAACAAAGACTTCATTACCATGATTCCAAAAATGATTAATAACTTTTAAACCAGTTTTTTCAAATAATATTTTGATTTCATCGATATTAAAGATATAATAATATCGTTGATAAATTTCACCCTTATTATTCCATGGAACTAGATTATTACCATATTCAAACTTTAATTTACGATTTCCTCCTTGGTTAATTGACCAGATGGAAATCATAATCTTAGAACCAGATTTTAATACTCTTTTAAATTCCATTAAAGCATCTAGACGTGTTTGTTCGGTTTTTAAATGATGAAAAGCAGCAATACAAATCATTCCGACCCCAGAATTAGATTCTAGAGGAAGGGCTGTCATACTCCCTTTTAATACAGTTTTTCCTTTTTCTTGACAAATTTTAAGAAAATTATCACAGTTATCGACACCTACCATTCCTTCACGAATATTTCTTCCAGGTCCACATCCAATATCATAAATTAAAGAACCAGACTGAAATGTATCTAGAAAAGTCTCAATCCAATCCCATAAGGAAAAACGTTTTTCATTAAAATGTTCAGCAATAATTTCATACACATCTTTGACATTGACATTTGAATCAAAATCTAAATCTTTAGTTGTCATTATAAGATTTTATTTTTTATATATTCTAGATACATCTTAGTCTAATCAATTTTTTAGAGTTTAATTTTTATTTCTTTCATTTTTTATGATTTTACTAAGTTTTATTATTTTAACTATTTTATTACGTTAAAATTTTTTTTTAAAAAGTTTATTATCTCATTTAATATTTAAAATAAGATTAATAAATATTTGATTGAAAAGAACCTAAAATGTCCTTTAATCGTTTAATTTATGATAATTGCAGTTATTCACAAGAATTAGCGCAAACCACCTCTATTTTATCTTACCAATTAGACCCTAATCGTTATTACAACTGCAATGCCTGTCGTAATACATTTGGTTTATTAGGTGGTAACAATGTTTCAATTGCTGCCAATGGTAACCTTGTTGATATTGAAAGTGACCTTAAGGGAATTAGACCACTTAGCAAATGCGCACAACTCCAACATATTAACCCATGCCCCAACGGTGATATGAACACATGCCAACAAAAGAAAATTGTTATCAGAGGGACACCAACCACAAAAGCTCGTGTGATTGATACTTCACTCGCTCATTTACCATCATGTCAAATGATTCGTTACAAACCCATACCACTCCCACCAGCTCTTCGTATGCCTCAATGCCCTCAATAACTTTATATACCAATCGATTATTTGATAGTTGATTAGTTAATTTTTACTTTTTATTTTTGCTAAAAAATATCTATAATAAAGTAAATATAGATACTTTAAATATAAAAAAAATGAGTTCTAGATTTAATGATGATTATTTAACTCCAGAATCAAATAATAAATATATTTCTTTGATGAAATTGAAAAAATTATTAAATAAATTAGATACAACATCCGAAACAAACCAACAACCTATACAACCTCTACAACCACAACCTCTTCAACCTTTACAGCAGCAATTTCAACAACCCCCGATGACTATGGCTTATCAAGCACCAGCCCCTGTTTTTGGATTTCAACAACCAGTTCAATCCATTTACCCACAAAATACCATGGAACTATCTTCCAATGCTAGAATGGAAATACAAAATATGATTGACAGACAAGCTGAAATTACTGAAAAAAACATGAAAGAATATGTGACCTTAAATTCCGAAAAGCTAGTCAGTTATATTAAAGAATTATTACAATACAATCAAACAGTTGAAAAAGCAAATCGTTTAAGAGAAGAGGAAACAAAAAAACAAACCGAAGCAGCTAATACAACCAACAGTATTTTGTCAGTTGTTCCTGATTCAATCACTAGTGCTTTTAATAAAATCAAAAATGCTGTGTCACCAAATACAACAACATCTACTACTCCACCAACACAAACAAATCAACCTATTATACCAACACCTGTTAATAATACAACCACACAAGCTCCTAATAATACAACCACACAAGCTCCTAATAATACAACCATACAAGCTGCCAATACAACGACACCATCAAATCAACCACAACAAACACAAACAATACAACCAACCGAAATTAATACAGTAGCTAACAATAATACCTCAACACCAACATCTAGTTCTAGATTATCTTTAAATAACCATACTCCAACAATAAATACAGAAAATAATACAATTGATGAAGATTTAGATGTAAATACTAATACCCAAACGATTAAACCTCCATCTAATCCTTCACCCTTGACAACATCGGTTATGACAAATAATAATACCAACACTCATAATAACAATAATAATAAACCAAAAGATGTTTATGGGTCTGACCCCATGGCTCCTAAATTTGATTATAATGCCGCTGAAAATGAATTAAATGAAAAGAAAAAGCAAGCTCTAGCACAAGAACAGTTAAACAGAGTTAATTCTGAAATGGAAAATCTAGGATTTATGAAAAGTGGAATGAAAGGTGGAATGAAATACGAAGAAAAACAAAAGAAGAGAAGTCAAAAGAAAAACATTAAACGAAAAGATAAAAGTAAGAAAAAAATAAGAAAATAAGAGAATCAAATTTGTATTGTGTTTTTTTTGTTGATTTTAAATATATTGAAATTTATTTCTAATTTTAATTATAAATAGTTAAATAATATAAAATGGCATTTACTAAACCTTCATTTGATACTTGTGCTTACAGACACGAATTATACCAAACTATCGGTCCAGCCGAATATTTATTAGGCCAACCAGCACCATGCAAACCCTGTTTTGTCAGTGACCCACATATTAGAATGCAACGTTTTGGTGCTAGTGTTAGCAAACAAACTGCTTTAATTGATGTCGACTCCGAATTAATGGGTCTTACTCGCAAATTCTCCAAATGCCCTGAAATGAAATATATTCCTCAATGCAATCTTAGTGCTAATGGAGGTGCTAATCCAGGTGGCTATGCACCCAAAGGCTTTAATAACAGTTCAATCAAATTGGATTGTCAATTAATGCATTTCCCAGAAGACAATTGCTTCGAACCAGTTGAAGATACTCGTCTCAGTAATCCACCTGCAACTCTCAGAGGAACTGGGTTTAACAGATGGGAATGGCTTTGCCGTAACCCTCAAGAGCGTGTTCATGTTCCATTTGACTTTAATATCAGCGATAGAACACTTGCCAAAGACAATCATCGCCCATGTGTTCCTAACCCACTTGACCAAACTCTTGCTCTTCCTACACCAAGCAACGAACCGCTATGCTCTACTAAAACAATTTCGACATGTGGTGTTCCAGTTGGTCCTCCTTCAGTTCACTGGATGACTGAAGAAAGAGTTAAAAACCGATAAAAAATAAATAATAAGCTTTAAAATTATTTTACTTTTTTCTATATTAAATTATTGTTGTGGTAATTGCTCTTCAAAATGAGCTATTACATCTTTTGTTTCACCAGATTGTTTTAGATTTAATGCTAAAAGTTCTCGATATTTTTCTATTATTTTAGATTTTTCTGCTATTGAAGATTGATATAAAGTTTTTAATTGACCTTTTGTAGTATTATTCATTCCACCAGATGCATCTGAATTTTCAATCGCTCTTAAACCAGATTCATCATCATCTAATTGTCTTGTGGTGATTTGTATTTGTGATTCTAAACTATATTGTGTATGTCTTAGTTCTACATATCTTTTTTTTAATCCAATTAATTCATTTAATAAGTCATTATTTATTTTAATGTCAGAAATTTGTCTGGTTAATGGTGTTTTACGAGATTCTAAATCTTCTTTTTCTGATTTATAAACCGCATTCATAGATTGTTGTGTTTCGGCATTTAATGATTTTAAGTTACTTAAACCAGTATTTTTTTCAGCAATGTCTCTGGTTATTGCTGCAAGCTGTGACTCGAGATGGAGCACCTTATTATTATTTTCATCATATAAAGAAATTAATTGTTTAATTTCATGTTCAATATCCTCAAAACTTACATAAACACCATCTATTAATACTTTTGTTGTATATTCACCAATTATTAATTTATAATCTGGACGAACTTTTTTACTTCTTTGACTACCGATTCGATTGGTATTTAATAATCTTGATATTTCTTCCGGAAAACATATATCATTTAATGGCACTATCTTAGGACCCATTATAATTAATTCAAAATGACCACCATAAGAACCATCAAACCCAATTGATACAATATTAGAACCTCCTTCATTAATAGTTGTTTGTGGTATGGGTTCATTACGATGATTTGTTAAGAATGACCTACCTTCTATAATACAATAAAAATCAATTCTTAAATTTAATTGTCTTGCTAAGTCTTCTGCAGCCCGTCGATATTTAGGTGTGTCCAAATCAAATTTTTCACTGTCTGTAGATAAATCTAACCCTAAAAATGTTTTTATTTGTCCAACTGTAACATCTTGTCTGCATCTAAAATTATTTAAATAGTCACGGATAGAAATCCAAAAACATTGGTCATACTTTTCTCTATCACCCTCTTTCACATATCCATTATTATTAATTGTCATAAATACATCAGGATTTCCCCCTTTTTTATTTTTATCATTTTTATAACTATACTTGCGTCCATTTCTAGCTTTTTTTGTAACGTTAGATTTAGATACTTTTCGTTTTTTTATTTTTAAAGTTTTATTAGTCATTTTATCATAATATTAGATTTAAAAATATGTTACATCATTTTTCTTATGATTAAATAAAGATACAATTCTATTTATTGATATATCTAGAAATGTCTAATAAAGGTATTTATATTCCTAAAAGTTTTTTAACTAATACATATCAAAAAGGAAGATATAATACACCTAGTTTTAATTCATCATTTGGTAGTAGCAATGCAGGTTTTAATCAATACGGTGGTGGGGGAGGTCCGCCACCTGTTGATTGGGGATTTCTATTTAATCTAGGAGTATTTTCATTATTTATTTGTTCTCTCTTTTATATTTGTGTTTATCGATACAGAAATAAAGAAAGATTACGAAAAGAAACTGAATTAAAACAAAAACAATTAGTTTACGAATTTAAAAAAGCATTGGAAGAACAAAATCGTAATGCTCAACAAATCCGTTATGAACAAATGATGGAAAATAAAAGACAAAATCAAATCATGGTCAGTTCAAAAATGGATAATGTTCGTTTAGATTTTCATAATCCATATCGAATTGATAATAATAATCTAGGTAACAATTCGTCTTTTGGCGTTGAATTCAATCTTAATAATGGTCGGATAAATGCAAATGATAACTATAATAATTTTGATAATAACTTCATGAATAACTATAATAATTATAGTATGCCAAATATAAGTAATGAAAAAAAATTAAATGGATACGAAATGATGTATCAAAGTTATAAGGTCAATGATTATCAACCAATCGGTGGTAATAGTCCTTTTATGAATCAAAATAGCTTAATGCATTATTAAATTATTTAACATTTTAGTGAGGGATTTTGTCAAATAATATTCTAGGGGGAATATATGGGAAGAATTTAATACGAGGCTGATAGGTGCTAATATCTTTTACACCTGTAATTATTCTGCTCATTTCCTGACAATCTATTACTGTCTTTTTTTCTGATTGACATGTATAATAAAATGCTTGCTTGGTTTCAATATCCTTATGATAACTATCTAAATACTCTTGTAAACTCATCAATACATCTAGTTTTAATCCAAAATTGGGAGTTTCACGTGATGTTAATTGACTGCGATTAATAGCCAAGGTTCCATTTTGTTCTTTTAATTTAATCATACCTAATTGAATTGCACTAACTAACTTTAAAAAATATACCATTGAACTGGTTTTTGCATCGGTAGAGTATCCAGATGGAACAAATTGTAAAGGATTAACATCAAAAAAAATTGTCTGTGAAAAATGCATTACATTTTGATTAAATTTTTGTGCATGTGAACCAGTAATTAATGAAGAAACACTGTCATAAAGCAATTCTGGTATAAAAGTATAAGGATTATACCCTTCTTGTTTGTATTTAACCTTAATTTTCGCTAAATTTTCTTTCTTTGGTGTCGATGATTGCGATGAAATGTCAAAAAAATCTGTCAAATTTGAAGATTTCCAATGTTTTTGTGTATTATTTAAATGTTTCATTAAAATTGCTAAACACAATTCAATAATCTCAGGTTTATCAAAATCATCTGATATAATAAACACATTTTTACCTTTCTCTAATAATAATCTTATAAATTTCATGAAGAAATAACCATTATCACCACCAAAAAACATGTCAACAAATGCTGATATTTGTTCAGGTCTCCCCATCAAAATACCTTTTAAATATTCAGGCATCAATTGACCTAAGTTCCCACCATCTAAAGGACAAGAATTACTAGTAATACATCCATTTGTTATAACTCCATTAAAATTAAAGATAAATGTATTAAATAAATTTAATAAAAATACAGGTGATTTTGAAAAAAATCCAGGTTTTAATCTATCAAATTTTCTTTTATTTTCATTACCAAATTTTAAAGGACGAAATTGCTCAGCAAACATATTATATAAACTTTGTTCTGGTGTCAATTCCATTACAGATTGAATTGAGGGCGCTTTAACACTTGATAAACCGTTAGTAGCATTAGTCACAGTTCCTGAACTTGAAATTGGTTCTGTCATACATGTTCTAATATTTGAATCAAAATTGGCTATATACGTAGTAACAAACTCGTCGTCATATCCTTGTTCATTTAGTTGTTCTACTATTTTACCTTTAAAATCACTAATAATTTGTTCTAAGAAATAGCTTAAATTATTCTCACGAATTGAACGACATAAAGCAGTTATAAAATTTTTACCTTCACTATCTGGACGAAAAGTAGTTTCATAACGTTGATTATTTACTGTATAAAATAGGGTTTGTTTTGTTGTGTTAGCTAAATTAACAGTTGCATATACAGCATGTTGATCATGTGCTCTCTTAGATGCTGCATTATTATTATTATTATTAGAACTATTATAACTAACTTGAGTACCTGGACCTTTATTATTATGTCTGACTACAGCATATGCACCTTCATTATCTGAACTTCCATTATATATGACTTCAGCATATGGGTCTTCATTACTTGCAGCTTCATTACCTGAACCTTGATTATATGTGACTGTAGCATATGCACCTTCATTATCTGAATTTTCATTACCATCAACAACCTCATATATGCCTTTACTTCTAGCTGTATTTTTTTTAGGTTTATCAGGTATAATTGGTTTAACAGTTGTTTTCATTGTTTTCATTGTTTTTGCGCTCGGTGCGGATTTATCAATAGGTAATGTATCGAGAAAATCACAACTTTTAATGCTAGCTGCAGAAAATTTAGGGTCTTTAATAATATCATCACAAATGGATTTAATATTTTCTAACAAATATGGGAAAAGTCCGTTATTTTCATCTTTACTTAATTCAAAATGAATGTTACCTAATAATCCTTGTATTGCAAGTGGACCATTATTTTCAGACTTTGTAAAATAAGAACTAAGACTATTTTTAAAACTGTCTATTGTTTTTTGTGGATCATCCAAATATTCGTCATATTTTATATCTATATATGTATTAATAAAATAAACTGTTAATGTTTTAGGGGTAGGATTACCACCCCTTTGATTTACTGATTTATTCTTCTTGACTTTTCTTGTTGATTTTATTTTTTTTTTTAATGTTTTACCAAGTTTTGCAGTTTTTCTTCCTCTTTTCATATCTTTATTTTTTTTTATTTTACTACTTAATTTCGCTACCATTTAGCTTTTCAAACGTTTTTATCTTTATTTTAATAATAATATTAGATTTTATTTTTTAGGACATTAAAATGAAATGATATATCAAAGTTATAAAGTTAATGCTTTTCAACCAATCGGAAGTGTTAGCCCTTTTAATTAAGACTATTTAGTAACAGCTTATTTTGCCGCTGCTACATATTCTTCCATGGTAAAATATCTGGGAAGTTGGGTATATTCCTTATCCTTAATAGTCATTTTATTTAAACTTGTTTGTCTATTGTTATGTCTTCTCTTTATAATATTTAGAGCTTGTATTTCAGCATTTCGTAAAGCAGAAAGGCTTCTCATTCGTTGCTTTCTACGATTATTATTATTTATTGGCTCGTCAAATTCTTCATCCGAGTCGATATTGGATGAAGAATTTGAATTAGGAAGTTGAATTGGGCCCATGTGTTTTCTTGGAAGCGGAATTGGGCCCATGTATTTTCTTGGAGGTAAAGAAAGAACTTGATGTGGTATAGGGGGTGTAAATGCAGAAACTTGTTTTGTGTTTGATAAACCTGGCACTAAATTTTGTCCATTAGCAGATTGTTGTAAATCTGGAAATAATATATAAAGTATATTTATTTTCAGGTCTGTTTTTTGGGTTGCTGTTAAAAATATATTTTCAACATAATCAATAGCAAGAAGAAATGCTTGTCCAAGTCTGTTTTGTAATATTTTATCATTATTGAGATTAGTTAGTCTAAGTTTTAATTCTTCTATTAAATTATTCAAATCACTATATGGTATTCTATATTCTATATCGTTCATTTTATACATAAAAAGATTATTACCCCCTTTTTGTTTTACAACTTTTGTTCTTTTATTCTTTTTATAACTTTTATTCTTTTTATAACTTTTATTCTTTTTATTCTTTTTATAACTTTTATTACTACTTAAATTCATAGTTTTCATTTTTAACATTTTTTATATTTAATATATATATTTTTTTTATAAATTGAAAATTAAAAATGAATTTTGTATTTTAATGGATATAAAAAAAGATTTATTATATTTATACAAAAAAAAATTATGACTAATGGGTATTGTATAAGTGTGGGGTATTGTATATACTAACGAAACGCTTTATAAATTCGAAAATCCAGAAATCGGTAATTATTACTTACCATTTACCTTCGTGCATGAACGGAGTTGACCGACCATAACTCATAATCGTATACATATTCTGATTACGACCCATGTCACGCCTGGAATTAATGTCGACACTAACATACTTACTGCCTGGTATGCGACATCCCCACTTTGATCCTATACAAGATTGTCCAGCCTGTTCTTGATTCTCAATGTTGACCAAGTCACCAACATTGAGTGGAACTGTATGTTCATCCACAACATTGCCGTCACGGATGACAATTAAGTCACAGGGCTTGTGAATCCAGGTCTCGCCTATTCCGATGAAAGTTCCGATGTAAATGTTATCACCACTGTTGACACGAAGCGCAACGCGGCAAGGCATAGCCTCGGGGTTCAAACAGTCCCAAAAGGTGTTTGGTGCGTAGAGAGTCTCACTACGAGGGTCAATATCCTTACGGTATTTACGACCTTTCGATAGCATCTCATGACCCAGAGCAAGGTTAACATTTCTTGAATTTAACCCATATGAAGACTCAAGAGGCTTCTTGTCAATAAGGACATCATTTTGACAGTAAAGCATGTATGTCTTTGTTTCCTGAAATTTCTCATAGCCGAAAATCAATTTAAGACCAGGCTCGACACGCGGGTCATTATCGAGCAAACTGGACCATTCACAAAGGCGATGCGGAACACCTCCAAGATGAGTGACGGCACCTTCCTCCAGAAAATTAAAGCGCTTACCAATTTTGTTGGCGGTAGGCGCATGAGGGAATTCGCAATATTCGCACTTGGTAGTGACCTGGCGATCCGGGTCACTCAAGAGACATCGGGTGTCATATTCATAATCGCTAACGCGCGACGTCACAACGGATGTAGCCATTGGTTGGAATTGAAAATAATATTAATAAATAAAAATTGTATTAATCAATTTTTACAATACCGTAAAGTGTTTCAATGTTCGGCATAATGATAATGGGAATATTCCTTTTTTAAATGGACTTTAAGATAATAAAATGCCGAACATTTAGATATGTTAAGGTATGGACTATCTAAAATGACCATAAAACAATGATAAAAACACAAATATAATCAATTATTTACTTTTTAAACATAACATCGCTATCAACAAATTTTACAAAACCAAAAGAACCACCCTCGATGGTAGATAAATTTCTTGTTTTGCCAGTTATAACAGATATTTTTCTATCTTGTTCTGTTTGTGTTCTTAAAGACTCTTGAACCTTAAGTATTGTTTCGACTGATAATCCATAACCACCAATCGCACATACTTTTGCGTCTGATGCCTGACGCTTTCTTTCAAATGCACTTACATGAGTATTATTTAAGGCAGTCGTATTTAAAGCTCTTTTAGATGCATCAATGCGAATATTACCTAATTTAATACCACTTACTAATCTTAAATAAAAATCATAATTAAATCTGCCTGGTTTAGGATTAAAGTCAACCATTTCCGTTTCTTCTAACGGGTTGGTGTTTAAAGCATCAATATTATCATGATTATTATCAAAGTAAACAGTTTCTCTAAAACTTTGCACGATATGTTCTAAGACTGGGGGTAGTTTAACACTACCAGTAAACACGGGTCTTGTTTTGTCTTTTGGGTCGGGTCTTGGTTTGTCTTTTGGGTCGGGTATTTGTTGTGCAGCTGTAATTAAATCAGATGGAACATTATTAGCTCTAGTTCTAGAATACTCATTCCATTCGTAGGTTTTAGCGCTATCTAAGTTTGTT